>Ga0207720_100303_pt1 | contig 39582 bp, 35 predicted proteins | sample A23P2SouthBayCA_2_FD_187751 | JGI IMG/M metagenome (GOLD analysis project Ga0207720, IMG submission 187751) | Aerobic enrichment media microbial communities from Eden Landing Ponds, California, USA - A23 E3 (2) (SPAdes) | ecosystem: Environmental > Aquatic > Marine > Unclassified | place... | reverse complement strand
AGCGCTGAAAGCCCTCGCCCTTTCAGTCCGCCAGGAGAATTCTGTCGAGCGGGTCTGTAATCGGCGGCTGATCGGAGAGGCGTGAGCCTCACGCCTCCCCAGCCTCCTGCGATGCTCGCAAGCTGCGCTTCTCGTCCCTCGCACGACTCCGTCGCGCCACGGAGGGCGCGACGGCGCGCGCCAACGTGGGGAATTTGTGAGGCTAGTTTCCGAAAACGACAGCAACAGCGGCAGCAGTCTACAGATACTCCTCGTCGAGGAAGGGGTAGAGATCGGCGATGGCGACGCGCTCGTTGCGGCGGCCGGACTCGTAGGCGGCCTTGGTAACGACGACGGCGCTGAGGCCGTCGCGGACGGTGGCCGGGGGCTCCGTGCCCGAGAGGATGGAGTCGAGGAACGCGCGGCCCTTGCTGAGGCGGCGGTCGTAGCCGAAGTAGGGGTCGTGTTCGGTGCCGTCGGCGTCGATAGTGTGGCCGGTGCGGTCGTCCCACTCGCGGCCTTCGAGGTACACCGCGCCCTCCTCGTCCCAGATGTGGACGTGCTCGCGGGTGCGAGCGACGATGCCGGTGTCGGAGACGTTGGCGACGGCGCCCTCCTCGAACTCGATGATAGTCGAGGACTGCTTGTCGAAGATCTGCTCGTCGTCGTGGAAGTCGACGTAGGCGTTGACGTGGGTCGGGGTGAGGTCGGTGGTCCAGAGGATAGCGTCGATGACGTGCGTGCCGACGTTGAGGAGGTGGCCGCCGCCGCTGAGGAACTCGTCCATCCGCCAGTCTTCCATCTCCTCGTAGTACGACTGCCAGTCGTGGGTGATCTCGCCGGTGATAAAGCGCGGGGTGCGGTCGCCCTCGGCCCAGCGCTCGCGAGCGAGGTCGTAGGCGGGGTTGAAGTGGCGCTGATAGCCGACCATCACCGTGCGGTCGCTGGCCTCGGCGCGCTGGGTCACCTCGTAGGCGTCCTCGACGCTGGTGGCGAGCGGCTTCTCGACGAGGACGTGCAGGTCCCGCTCGAGCGCGGCCAGCGTCTGGTCGTAGTGGAGGCCGTTCGGCGTCGCGATGGCGACGGCGTCCAGCGACTCCGAATCGAGCATCGTCTCGTAGTCCTGATACCGGGAGGCGTCCGGAACGCCGAGTTCCTCGCCGGCGTCGGCGAGTATCTCCTCGTTCACGTCCGCGATCGCGACCAGTTCCGAATCCGAGAGTTCGGCGAACTGCTCTCCGAGACGGATGCCGAGACTCCCGAGTCCGACGAGTCCGACTGTGATCGGTCTATCAACCATATTGACCGAATCTACACCGATACGACCATTAATTGTTTCCTTCCCCACCGAGGCGCCACTCGTCGGCGGCCACTCGCTTTCAGACAGTCCGTTCGACGCCGACAGTCCCGAGGAACGATGTACCCCGTTCTCCCCAAGAGAACGACGCTGATGGAGAATCCGGACCGGCTTCCGTCGAACTGAGGGCCGTGACACCGAGTAGTCGCCAGTGCCGATGCTGTTCGCCTCTGCGGATCGAATTACTGTCGAGAGCCACTGTCTCGAACCCGGCCGCCGGTCGGGACTCGGACGGGAGCAGCAGCGCCCCGAACGGTATGTAATTACGTGTCTATCATTGTAATATTTCGTGTGTCGGTTCGAAGGGACCGACAATGATAACCCACCGACACGTTCGACCAGTTCAGCCCTCAAACCCCCGGAATCGGCATCTACTACTGGTCAATCTCCGACAGCGAAATTGTTCCGCCCTCGAGAACAAATGAACCCCCGTCAGGTGGGGAACCCGGAGAGATACAGTCCTGATACGGCCGTCCCGGTGTGGAATCCGGGGAGAGGCGCGTGGTGTGCGATAGCTAGCTTCGATAGAGTGTTCTCTCAAGGGGAACAGTTACCGGAAAGATCACGCAGGTTCGGTGGCGGAATCGGTCGATTTCGGGGTTGGTCCTTCCAAAAGCATTAATACCACTGATTCGTACCCTATGACAGACGCAATGAGTCCCGATAGACGAACGTTTATTCGAACTGTTGGAGCGGCCTCTCTCGCCGGACTGGCGGGGTGTAACGGCGGTGGCGGTGGCGGCGACGACACCGACACGCCCGCGGACACGCCCACCGAGGGAGACGGCGGGAGCACAGACACGGCGACAGCGACACCGACGGCGACGGGGACGCCGGGAGAGACGGACGAACCGGTGTCGACACCGCCGCCGAGCTCGGACGCGCCGACGATCATCACGATCAAGGCGGCCGGGGCGGACATCTGGAACCAGACGGACCTGGGTCACTTCTACTACACAGAGGTCAGCGGCGACTTCGACGTGACGGTGGAGATGACCTCACTCCAGAACACGAACCCTCACGCGAAAGCGGGGATCATGGCCCGCGCGAGCATGGACGCGAACTCGCGCAACATCATGGTCCGCAACCGGGCCGGCTTCGGCACGTCGCCGCAGTGGCGACCGACCAACGGCACGTCGACGACGAGTACCACCTCCGAGGCCGGTGCGCCGCTCAGCCGCGTCGAGGGCGGCTACATGGAGAACGCGCCGTGGCAGCGCCTCGAGCGCTCCGGCGACACCTTCCGCGTCTACGGCTCCGCCAACGGCGAGGACTGGACGCTGATGGTCGAACTCGGCCCCGACCAGATCGAGATGCCCGATACGATCGTCCTCGGTCTCGCCGCGACCAGCCACAACAACGCCGAGGCGACGACCGCCAAATTCCGCAACCTCGAGGGCGTCTCGCCCGACCAGAACTCGGATCTCGGCTCGCCGATCATCCCCGGCAGCGTCTCGATCACGCAGCCGGCAGTCGTCTCCGACATCCAGGCGTCGAGTTCCGCGCCCGAGTCCCTGACGATCCAGGGCAACCTGGCCAACATGGGCGGCGCCGACTCAGTCGACGTCGTCTACGAGTACCGCGAGGTGACCGAAAACGAGTGGCAGTCGACCGACGCCGTCAGCCGCTCCGAGACGGGCACCTTCGAGGTCGAGATCGGCGGGCTCACGCCGCGGCGCTACTACGAGCTCCGCGCGGTCACGACCTCTGGCGACACGGAGTTCACCACGGTCGCACAGCTGTTCTCGACGCCGAGTGGCTCCAGCGGGAGCTCCGAGAGCGGCCCCGACAGCGCCTCGAACTTCGACCCGAGCGACGGGTACGCGGACCTGGCCCCGTGGCTCGACGACGACACGCCGCTCGTGGTCGTCGACGAACCCACCCGTGAGGCCCTGCAGTCCGCGACGAACGTCCCCGGCCCGCGCGTGGTCGTCTTCGAGACGTCAGGCACCATCGATCTGGGCGCGCAGGACCTCAACATCCGGAACGACAAGTGCTGGCTCGCGGGCCAGACCGCCCCGTCGCCGGGCGTCACGCTCGTTCGCGGCGGCGTCTGGGTCTACGGGAACGACTCCGTGATCCAGCACATCCGCGTCCGTCCCGGCACGGCCGGCCAGGACACGGGCTGGCAGCCCGACGCCATCGAAATCGCCGACGACACGAGCGGCAACATCATCGACCACTGTACCGGCACGTGGGGCGTCGACGAGAACATCAACGTCGGGTACGACACGAACAACTCCACGCTGTCGAACTGCATCATGGCCGAACCGCTCGACGACGCCACCCACGAGAAGGGCCCTCACGGCTACAACTCCATCATCGGTGACCGCGCGAAGAACGTCACCTGGATGGGGAACATCTCCGCGCTCGGCACCGACCGCAACCCGCGTCTGAAGCAGGGGACCGAAGTCGCCGTCGTCAACAACTACATCCACCACTTCGGCGACGGCATGTGGGCCGACCCCGAGACCGAACACAGCATCGTCGGCAACGTCTTCGAGGACCCCCAGACCAACCAGGCCAACATCTTCGGCGAGGGTAGCGTCTACAGCCAGGACAACGTCAAGCTCGACGACGCCACCAACCCGATGATCGGCAACACGATCACCCGGCTCGACTCGCGGCCGCACTTCCCCGAGGACCTCTCGGCGGTCTCCTCGTCGGAAGTCCCCGCGCACAACCTCGAACACGCCGGCGCCCGCCCGGCCGACCGCACCGAACACGACCAGCGGATCATCGAGAACGTTCGCAACGGCGAGGGCGGCGTCATCGACAGCCAGGACGACGTCGGCGGCTACCCCTCGCTCGCCGAGAACACCGAAGCGGTCGAACCCCCGACCTCCGGCCTTCGCGCCTGGATCCGCGAGCAGGCCCGCGCCGTCGAACCGTAACTCCGGCCACGGGTCGGCTCGGACCGCCAGGCACGGGTCGGCTGGCCGTCCCGTCGACCGCGCACCCCCTTCGGGACATTTCTCCTCCTAACTGCGGAATCTCTCTCACTCTGCCAGATATTCACTCGGTTCTCGAAGAATCGTATCAGTATAATACCAAAGAATTAAAATATCTGGATTAGTTCCACCAAGGTGGACGATAGTAGATCATGAGCAAAGACAGACGCAGGTTCATCCAGGCGATCGGTGCTGGCGCGGTCAGTCTTCTCGCGGGTTGCGGTTCGAACAGCGGGTCGGACACGGACACGCCAGACGAGACGGCTGCCGACACACCGACCGAGGCACCGGGCAATGACGAGACTGCGACGCAGACGGCGACGCCGACGGGAACGGCGGCAGGTACCAGTACACCGCCGGCGGCAACGGGCGACGGCCCGACCATCATCTCGGTGACCGGTGCGGGCCAGGACATCTGGAACACCGCCGACTACGGTCATTTCTTCTACGAGACGCTCTCCGGTGATTTCGACGTGACCACGGAGGTCATCTCCGTCCAGAACACGGACACCTACGCGAAGGCCGGACTGATGCTCCGCCCGAGCATGGAGGGGGGCGCCCCGCACGTCTTCATGCGCAAGCGACCGGGTGACCTCCCGGTCTCGCCGCAGTGGCGGTCGACCGCCGGCAGCAGCGCCGGCAGCGTCACCTCCGACGCCGGCGCCGACCTCGCACGCAACGGCGGCACCTTCGAAGGCAACTGGCAGCGCATCCAGCGCTCGGGCGACACCGTTCGGTGTTACGGCTCCGCGAACGGGGAAGACTGGACGCTCCTCGTGGAGCTCGGCCCCGACCAGGTCACCCTCCCGGACGAGGTACTGGTCGGACTTGCGGTGACGAGCCACGACCGCGCCGCGAAATGTACCGCGCGCTTCCGCAACCTCGAGGGGATCGAACCCAACCAGAACGGCGATATCGGGGGCCCGCTGATCAGCGGGGGCGTCTCCGTCACGCAGAACGTCCCGGTCATCGAGACGGGCGAGGTGTCCGACGCCAGCGCCGAGAGCGCGACGCTGGTCGGCGACGTCACCAGCATCGGCGGCGTCGACTCGGCGGACGTCACCTTCGAGTACCGCGAAGTGCCGAACCAGGAGTGGACCGAAGCGGGGTCGACGACGGTTTCGGAGACCGGCGAGGTTTCGATGGACGTCTCCGGACTCACCGCGCGTCGGTACTACGAGTTCCGCGCCACTATCGACAACGGCGAAGTCAGTTCACAGAGCCCTCCGGGGCTGTTCTCGACGCCGAGTCCCGGCAGCGGGGACGGCTCCGAGGGGCCGCGGTCGGCCTCGCAGTTCGACCCGAGCGACGGCTTCGCGCCGATGGGCGAGTGGCTCACCGACGACACGCCGCTGATCGTCATCGACGAGCTGTCGGTCCCGAAGATCAACACGGCGTTCAACGTCAACGCGCCGCGCGTGATCGTCTTCGAGACGTCCGGCACCGTCGACCTCGAGCAGTCACACATCGCGATCCCCTACGACAAGTGCTGGGTCGCCGGCCAGACCGCGCCCTCGCCGGGCGTGACGTTCGTCCGCGGCGGGATCCAGGTCAACGGGAACGACTGTGTCGTCCAGCACATCCGCGTGCGACCGGGCGACGCCGGTCGCTCCGAGAACTGGCAGAACGACCCGCTCCGGACCGCCGACGGGTCGGAGAACAACGTCATCGACCACGTCACCGCGACGTGGTCCATCGACGAGAACCTCTCGGTCGGCTACGACACGAACAACACCACGATGACGAACTGTCTCGTGGCCGAACCGCTCGACGACTCGCTGCACCCGAAGGGCCCCCACGGCTACAACTCGCTCATCGGGAACAACGCCAAGAACGTCGCGATGGCGGGCAACGTCTGGGCCCTGGTGACCAACCGGAACCCGCGTCTCAAGACCGGCACCGAGACGGCGACGGTCAACAACCTGATGCACCACCACGACAACGGCCCGGCGATGGACGCCGACACCGAACACAGCATCGTCGGCAACGCCTTCGAGGACCCCCAGACCAACGAGGCCAACATCTCGGGCGGCGGGACGGCCTACCTCGCCGACAACGTCCAGATCGACGACGCGGACGTGCCGATGGCCGGCCCGGAGGTCAACCAGGTCTCCTCGCAGCCGCTGTTCCCCGAGGACCTGTCGCCCATCGCCGCCTCGGACGTCAAAGACCACAACCTCACCCACGCCGGCGCGCGGCCGGCCGACCGGACCGCGGTCGACGAGCGGATCGTCTCGCACGTCCGCAACGGCGAGGGGAGCGTCATCGACAGTCAGACCGAGGTCGGCGGCTACCCCTCGCTCGCGGAGAACACGGAGGAAGTCTCCGTTCCCGACTCCGGACTGCGCGCGTGGCTCCGCGAGCAGGCCCTCGCAGTCGAACCCTCCGAGTGATGGCAGGCGACAGCGACGAGGCGTCGACGGGCACCCGCTCACCTGCGGGCAGCCGACGCCGGTTCCTGCGGACGCTCGCCGCCGGATCGGCCGGCGCGGTGCTCGCAGGCTGTTCGGCCCTCTCCGGGTCGGACGACTCCGACGAGGCATTGCCGTCGGACGCCGACGACGCCACGCCGTCCGCGACGCCGACGCAGTCGGCGACAGCGGCGCCGACAGCCACGTCCGCGCCGACTCCGACTGACGCGCCGACGGCGACACCGACGGACACGGCCACGCCGACGCCGCGCCGGTACGTCGACGTGCCCGACGAACCGCGGCGGAGCGCCTCGCAGTTCGACCCGTCGGACGGCTTCGCCGACATGGCGCCGTGGCTCGACGACGACACGGCCGTCCTGACGGTCAGCGAGCCGACCCGCGCGGCGCTGGCCAGGGCGGTCAACCAGCCGGTGGACCGCGTGATCGTCTTCGAGTGCTCGGGGACAATCGACCTGCAGGGCGAGCGTCTGGAAGTCCTGCAGGGCAACTGCTGGATCGCCGGCCAGACCGCGCCCGACCCGGGGATCACGATGACGCGTGGCGACGTGGCGATCTACGGCGACGACTGCGTCGTTCAGCACCTCCACGTCCGGCCCGGCGACGCCGGCAAAGAGACCGGCTGGGAACCCGATGGCATCCGGACCGGCGACGGCACCGACAACGCCGTCGTCGACCACTGTTCGATCTCCTGGAGCGTCGACGAGAACACCTCGCCCGGCTACGAGTCCGACCGGACGACCTACACGAACTGCCTGGTCGCAGAACCGCTCCGGGACGCCACCCATCCCAAAGGCGAGCACAACTACAGCATGCTCGTCGGCAACAACGCCAAGCGGGTCACCGTCGCGGGCAACCTCTTCGTCGACGGCGTCGACCGCAATCCCCGACTGAAGGAGGGCACCGACAGCGTCGTCGTCAACAACGGCGTCTTCCACTTCGGCGACGGCGTCTGGATGGACCCCGACACCCGCTCGTCGGTCGAGGGCAACGCCTACCGCGGCAAGATATCGAACAAGCCGACCGTCTTCGGCGACGGCGAGGCCCACGTCGCCGACAACGACCGGGAAGCCGACGCGCCCGGACCGTTCGTCGGCGAGGGGATCACGCAGCTCGATTCGCGCCCGCTGTGGCCCGACGGCCTCGAGACGCTCCCGTCGAGCGAGACGCTCGACCACGACTTCCGCCACGCCGGCGCGCGGCCGGTCGCCCGCACGCCCCACGACCGGCGGATCCTCGAGAAGGCTCGCTCCGGGAACTACGCGTTCGTCGACAGCCAGACCGAGGTCGGGGGCTACCCGAACCTGGCCGAGAACACGCGCGAACTCGCCGTTCCGGATTCGGGACTGCGCGCGTGGCTCCGCGAGCACGCTCGCGCCGTCGAGCCCTGAAAAAACCGCTGTCGCGCGCTTTCAACCGCTCTTTTCGCCAGCTTACAGCTGCAGCCGCTCGTCGGCCTCGACCTCGACGCTCCCGGCCAGGTCGCCGTGGTTGCCGGCCAGCGAGACCCGCCCCGAGTCGTCGCCGCGGACCTTCAGGAAAGTGCCTTCGGGGGCGTCACAGCCGCAGACGAGCAGGTCGTCGACGTCCTCGGCCTCGACGATCGGCGAGTCCTGGTCGTCGGGCGTCCGGAGCCCGTCGATGGAGACGGTGCCGGTGTCTTCGAACTCCATCGCGGGCGAATCCGGCGTCCGGATGCGCACGTCGTCGAAGGTGATGTCCGCGATGGACTTGCAGAACAGACCGTGTTGCTGGTCGTAGTTGTCGGCCATCGCCGGCGAGAGGTCGGTCGCGTCGAGCGGGCGCGTCGCGTCGATGTCGACGTTGGAGAAGGTGATCCCCTCGAAGCGCTGCTCGGGGAGGCCGGCGAAGAAACCGGCGCTCTCGACTTCACGGGCGGTGATGTCGGAGAAGTGGACGTTGCGGACCAGCGGCGTCCCCTCGTCGACGGGGATCGGCTCGCTGTCGATGTCCATGAAGTAGTAGCCGTTGATCGTGAAGGGGGAGGCGATCCGTCGCATGACGATGGTGTCGAAGCGCAGGTCCTCGACGACGCCGCCGCGGTCGCGGGCGGTCTTGATACGGATACCGCGGTCGGTGTCGGTGAACGTACACCCGGTGACGGTCACGTCACGCACGTCGCCGGACATCTCAGAGCCGATGACGACGCCGCCGTGACCGGCCTGGACCGTACAGTTCGCGACGGTGATCTGCGAGGCGGGGCGACCGACCTCGCGGCCCTCGGCGTTCTTGCCCGACTTGATGCAGATGGCGTCGTCGCCGGCGTTGAAATAGGAGTCGCTGATGCGGACGAACTCCGAGGAGTCGATGTCCATCCCGTCGCCGTTGGGGGCGTCGGCGGGGTTGGTGATGTTCACGTCGTGGAAGGTGACGTTCTCGGAGTAGACGACGTGAGTGTTCCAGAACGGCGAATTGACCAGATTGATACCGTTGACCGTGACGTTCTCCGACCCGTAGATCTGGAACAGCGGCGGGCGCAGGGTGAAACTGCTCACGTCGTCGGCCTTGTCGTTGGCCTCGGCGAACTCTTCGAGGCGCTCGACGAGCGAGTCGGGCTTGTCGGCCTCGTAGAACTGCCACCAGTAGTCGCCCTGGCCGTCGACGGTGCCGCGGCCCGTGATCTTGACGTTTTCGGCGTCGCGGACGAGCAGACACGGGTGGAAGCCGGTCTGCTCCCAGCCCTCCCAGCGTCCCTCGTAGGCGGGGAACGCCTCGTGGTCCTGGACGAATTTGAGGGTTGCGCCCGTCTGGAGTTCGAGCGTCGTGTCGCTCCCGACCGTCAGCGGGCCCGTCAGGTAGTCACCGGGCGGCACGACGAGTCGGCCGCTCTGCTCGGCACACTCGTCCAGTGCCGACTGCAGCGCCTCGCTGTCGTCGGTCTCGCCGTCGCCTGTCGCACCGAAGTCTCTCACGTCGTATCGCGGGTCGCGCTCGGTCATCGGCCGGATATCCCCCGACCACGCAAATAACGCTTGCGGACGGTCACACGACCCGCCGCGTTCCCGCTCACTCTCGGTGACGGTGTGACGGCCTCCACAAACAGTCAGAAATCTTATGGTAATACGATATTGATATTATTCTGATTTTTTAACCCGGTAGTCTCGGTATCGTGGTGAACTGGAGAGATACGCTCCAAAAAGCTTTCAATGACCGGATTTTCGGTCAGTAGGCCGTCTGACAAATTCAGAGTACAGTTCGTGACGAAACTGCTCTATATCCCTCCAGAAAGCGCCCATATCCAAATATATCTCGAGGAGAGCGCGCTCAGGGACACAGGCAGCGACAACAGAATTATATTTTTACGTATAATACTATCGAATAGGTGAATATCGACCGGAATGGGTATCGTCCGGTCGTGACGTCACCCGTGGCGGTACCGATGGCCTCCGGGGCGAGCGAGAGACGCGCGGCTAGTCGCGATGGATTCGGGCTGGATCCGGTCGACGTCACACTGCCGAAACGAAGTCGCTAGTCGATGTGGCCTTCCTGACGGAGCTGCTCGGCGTCCTGGTTGGTGTAGCGCCACTCGATGTCGGCTTTCTCGTCCTGCCAGTCCCACGGGTCGACGAGGACGACGTCGCCCTCCTCGATCCAGGTGCGGTACTTCATGCGACCGGGGATCCGGCCCATGCGGTCCTCGCCGTCCTCACACTGGACGCGGACGTGGTTCCCGCCGTCGTGTCGGGTGACGACCGCGAACAGTTCGTCGCTTGTAGGCATCCGGAGGTTCCGGCGCCCTGTGTTTTCGCTCACAGTATTAATAGATGCCCCCAACGTTTAAACCTCGTGAGAATCGCGGTATCACGGCACACGCGGTACGGTCTGCGGGTGGTTCGGGCCGGTGAGGCGGTCCAACGTGGCGAAGCCACTCCCTTCGGGGCCGGCCCGGACCGCAGTGCCGGTCAGTACTCGTCGATGGGCCGCTTGCGGATCTTCGCACGCAGGTCGGCCACGTCGGGGTCGTTCCCGGCCGAGAACGACTGCAACAGGGCGTGGACTTCCGAGCGCGAGACTTTCACGTCGCCCTCGCGGATCACGTCTTCGGGGCGCTCTTCGAGTTCCCGGAGAGTGCCGACGGCGAGCAGGAAGGGGATCGCCCACGCCGAGAGCGTGTTACCGCGGATCTCCGGCATGGCTTCGAGCCATGTCTGGGCGCCGTTGAGATACGACTCCGCGCGGTCGACGACGCGGGTGACCACCGGGACGAACGCCTCGCTGTTTTCCTCCGCCGGGATGTCCTCGACGTCCAGGTCCTCGGCCTCGAGCAGTTCCTGCGGGAGGTAGACGTTGTTCTCCTCCTCGTAGTCGGCGACGACGTCCTTGGTCACGTTGACGAGCTGGAGCAACATCGCGAACGAGCGAGCGTTGTTCTGGAGCGTGTCGCGCACCGAGTCGTCGACGTTTCGCGAGAGCAGCCCCGTGACGAGCGTGCCGACGGTGCCGGCGGCGTACCAGCAGTACTCCTCGAGTTCCTCGAAGGTGCTGAGCCGCAGCCCGCCCTCGTCGGCGTAACGGTCGACGAACATCGCCATGCCGTCGACGAGTTCGCGGACCGGCGGGCGGATCGCTCGCTGCGAGGCGGGGTCGAGCCCCTCGAACGCGCGGACGACCCGTGGGCTCGACGCGACGACGTCCCAGTCGGCGTTCGGGTCCTCCGGGATCCACTGGGCGACCTCCCCGCGGAACTGGTCGATGGTCGTGTCCGAGTCGGGGTCGAGCACCTCGCTATAGGTGGCGAGCAGCGCCGACTGTTCTTCCGGCGGGATGTGCGATGCGTCCTCGACCGTGTCGGCGACACGACAGAGGAGATATCCGACGCAGATATCGCGCGACATCGGTTCTTCGAGTTCTGCGACGGTTAGCGCGAACGTCCGCGAGACGTCGCCGACCGCTTCGTAACAGTAGTCCAGGTCCTCCCCTCGGACCTGGCCAGCCTGATTCCGAGACATTAGCGATACTGCCCCTAGCGCGGCCACGACCAAAAAGACACGTCCAACGCAGTTCGGAACGTCCCCGCTCGCGAGGCGAGCGCGACCCGCTTCGCACCGAGGCCGACCGCGCCCGCGTTCGCTTCGGCAGGCTGCACGGGTTCCCCGGACCGACCGCACGACGTCGTGCGGGTCCGGTGTGACTGTCCGGAGTCAGTTCGCCCGGCGGCGGAGCGCGACGACCACGAGCGCGAGCGCCACAAGGACGCCGACCGGTCCGACGCCCGGCCCGAATCCGGAGGAGCCGCCGCCGTCGCCGCCGTCACCGCCGTCTCCGTCCGAGCTTTCCGGAATCTCGCTCTCGGCCGAGACGTAGAGTTCGCCCTGTCCCTCTATATCCCACGTCACGACGTTGCCGTCGATGGTGCCGCCCTCGGAGGCGCTCTGGACCGCGCCCGGCATCTCCAGGCGGTACTCGATGGACCCGGACATGCTCTGCCCGAAGTCCATCGACGGCCCTTCCTGGGTGGGGGTCGGCGTGCTCTCCGACTGCGTGCCGAAGGTGCGGTCCTCGTAGACCAACATCCCACCTTCCTCGCTGACGCTGATGTTGCTCCCGGGACCCGGGTCGTAGTCGGACAGTTCGATGTGAACCGTCGTGTTCTGCACGCCCGGTTCCTCGGTGATGTTGACGTTCCCGACGTTGGATCTGTCGACCGAGGCGTTCTCGGCGAGGAAGAACTCCCCGAAGCTGTCGTACCCCGCCGCCTGCGCCTGCGACTCCATCTGCGGATAGACGCTGTTGTTGATCGCCATCTCGACGTCGTACGTCTCGATCGTCCCGTCGGCGTTGACCGACGAATCGACCGTCACCGCCATACACCCGGCGGTCGCGAGCAATGCCCCGAACACCACAATCGTGAGTAGTTTTCGTCGCACGACTATCGGTTGTGTGTGTTCCTGCAATAACTTTGCATTCTAATTGACTAGATATTGCCGGAACCTGGCAAAGAACTGGCACGCATCCGGATCCGAACGGGATCGACTGGCTTGCATCCGGATCTGAACGGGACCGATCCGAACGCGGTGCCCGAGGCGAGAACCGACCGACGGTTCACCGGGGGCGTGACCCCGCACGTTTTTGCACCGGGTGGAGTAAGGTAGCGGTATGTCCTATCGGGACCGCTACTCCTCGCAGGAAGTGGGGAACTACTGGCAGTACGTCTGGGACGCCGAGGACGCCTTCGAGTGTCCCGACGACGCCGCCGACCCGACGTACGTGCTCGGAATGTTCCCCTACACCTCCGGCACGCTCCACATGGGCCACGTCCGCAACTACGCTATCACTGACGCCTACGCCCGCTACCGCTGGATGGCCGGCGACGATGTCCTCCAGCCGATGGGGTGGGACGCCTTCGGCCTCCCCGCCGAGAACGCCGCCTACGAGCGCGGCACCGACCCCGAGTCCTGGACCCGCACCTGCATCGAGCAGATGCGCGACGAACTCGAGACGATGGGATTCGGCTACGACTGGTCCCGCGAGATAACGACCTGCGACCCCGAGTACTACCGCTGGAACCAGTGGCTGTTCCGCGAGTTCTACGAGGCCGGCCTCGTCGAGTTCGGCGGCGCGACGGTCAACTGGTGTCCCGACTGCGAGACGGTCCTCGCCGACGCGCAGGTCGACCGGCCGGACGACGACGGCGGAGAAGTCCGCGACGGCGAAGACACGCCAGGCCCCCACGGCACCGAACGCGGCCCGAGCGCGCACACCCGCGGCGGCGTCTGCTGGCGCTGCGAGACGCCGGTCGAACGGCGCGAACTCGACCAGTGGTTCTTCACGATTACCGACTACGCCGACGAACTCGACGCGGCGCTGGACGACCTGGAGGGGTGGCCCGACAGCGTCCGCGACATCCAGCGCAACTGGATCGGCCGCCAGGAGGGGGCTCGCGTCACGTTCGAGGTTTCCGAACCCGACGCGGCCGACACGGCGACCGACGTCGACGTGTTCTCCACGCGCCTCGACACGGTCTACGGCGCGACCTACCTCGCCGTCTCGCCGGGTCACGAATTCGCCGCGGCCGCCGCCGAGTCGGACGAGGCCGTCGCCGAGTACGCCGAGCGCGCGACAGAGGCTGGCGCGGACGGTACGGCCGACAGCGCGGACGGCTACGACGGCGTCGAAACTGACCTGCGCGCGGTCCACCCCCTGACCGGCGCGGAACTGCCGGTCTACGTCGCCTCGTACGTCCTCGACGACGTGGGCACGGGCGCGGTCATGGGCGTCCCCGCGCACAACGAGCGCGACCACGCCTTCGCCGACGCACACGACCTCCCCGTCGAGCAGGTCGTCGAACCGGTCGACGGTTCCGGGACGGATCTCCCCGGCGCGCCCTACACCGACGACGGCATGCTGACCGACAGCGGGGAGTACGACGGCCTCGCCAGTTCCGCCGCCCGCGAGCGCCTCCTCTCGGAGTCGGCCGTCGAGTCGGCCACCGAGTACCGCCTGCGCGACTGGCTCATCTCCCGCCAGCGCTACTGGGGCACCCCCATCCCCGTCGTCCACTGCGAGGACTGCGGGCACGTGCTCGTCCCCGAGGAGGAGCTGCCGGTCGAACTCCCGCCGTACGTCCGGACCGCGGGCAACCCCCTCGAGGAGAGCGAGGAGTGGAAAGCGACGACGTGCCCGGATTGTGGCGGCCCCGCCGAGCGCGAGACGGACACGATGGACACCTTCGTCGACTCCTCGTGGTACTTCCTGCGCTATCTCTCGCCGGACCTCGATTCCGCGCCGTTCGACGCCGACCTGGCCGACGAGTGGATGCCCGTCGACGTCTACGTCGGCGGCGAGGAACACGCCATCCTCCACCTGCTGTACATCCGGTTTTTCACCCGCGCGCTCGCCGATCTGGGACTGCTCGACGTGCGCGAGCCCGTCGAACGGCTCATCAATCAGGGCACAGTTCTGTACGACGGCGAGAAGATGTCCGCCTCGAAGGGCAACGCCATCGCGCCCCACGAGTACGGCGCCGAGACGACGCGCCTCTTCTTGCTCTCTGCCGCCCACCCATCACAGGACTTCGAGTGGACCGTCAAGGACGTCGGCGACGTCTACGACTTCCAGCAGCGCCTGTATCGGATGGTCACCGAGGTCGACGACCTCGAGAGCCGGGGCGAGCGCCGAACCCACGACGACTACCTCGACCGGGAGATCGACCGGGCGATAACGGCCGTCACCGCGGAGTACGACCGGTTCCGGTTCCACCGCGTCGTCAGCGAGGTCCAGGGGTTCGCCCGCCTCCTGCGCCGGTATCGCGAGTACGACACCGTCCACGAGGCGACCTACCGGCGCGGTCTGCGCGCGCTCTCGCAGTTCGTCGCGCCGCTGGCCCCGTATCTCGGCGAGGAACTGTGGAACTTCCTCGACACAGACGGCCTCGTCGTCGAGTCGACCTGGCCCGCGCCGGCCGAACCGGTCGCGGACTATCAGCTCGAACGCGGGCTCGTCGAGACGACGCTCGACGACGTGCGCGACATCACCGAAGTCGTCGACATCACCGACCCCGACCGGATCGAGATCGTCGTCGCCGAGGACTGGAAGTACCGCGCCTACGACCACGTCAGGGCCGCGGACCCCGGCGACGCCGTCGTCGCGGGCGCGCTCGACGACGAGACCGTCGGCGCGCAGGGCGACCGCGCCGCCGAGTATCTGGGAGGGCTCGCCGGTCGCGCGGGGGCGCTCGAACCCACTCTCGACGCCGAGCGCGAACTCGCCGTCCTGGAGGAGGCCGCGTGGCTCTTCGAGGACGAGTTCGGCGCCGACGTGACCGTCCGCCGCGCCGATGCGACCGACGACCTCGCCGGGAAAGCCGAACCGTCGAAGCCCGCGATCCACATCGACTGACGGCGATCCTGACGGTCCACCACTCGATCCACACCCTCACATGACACCGACTCGTCGCGCCGTCCTCGCCGGGTCGGCGGCGTCGGTCGCGGCGCTCTCGGGCGTCGCCGGCAGCGTCCGTTCCCACCCGCCCCCGTCGGTTCCCGCGACGGTGTCGGGGACGCCCGACGCCCGCCTGGGCTTCGTCGGCGACGTGATGCTCGGGCGCAACGTCGACGACCGGTGGTCGTCGCGGTCAACATCCTCGGCGGGGGTCTGGGGCTCGACGCTCGACTCGCTGCGCGCGCTCGACGGCCTCTTCGTGAACCTGGAGTGTTGTCTCTCGGCCCGCGGCGAGCGCCGGCCCGACCGGACGTACTACTTCCGGGCCGACCCGTCGTGGGCGGTCCCGGCGCTCGACGCGGCGGGGACCGCCTTCGCTTCGCTCGCCAACAACCACCTCCTCGACTACGGCCCCGTGGCACTGCTGGACACCGTCGACCACCTCGACCGGGCCGGGATCGCGAACGCCGGTGCCGGCGAGGACCGGACGGCGGCGTTCCGGCCGACCGTCGCGACCGCCGGCGACATCGACGTGGGGGTCGTCGCCCTGACCGACCAGTCGTGGTCCTACCGGGCCGGGTCGGACAGTCCGGGCACGGCGTGGACACGCCTCCGAACGGGAGACCGGAGCGCGAGAAGACGGGTTGAGGACGCGCTCGCGGCCGTCCATCGGCACGACCCCGACCTCGTCGTCGCGTCGCTGCATTGGGGCCCCAACTGGGAGGTCCGACCGTCCGATTCACAGCGCCGGTTCGCCCACTGGCTGATAGACCGCGGCGTCGACGTGGTCCACGGCCACAGCGCTCACGTGATCCAGGGCGTCGAGGTGTACCGCGGTCGCCCCATCGTCTACGACGCCGGCGACTACGTCGACGACTACCTGGTCAAGTCGGAGTTGCACAACGACCGGAGCGTCCGCGCCGAACTCGGGATCGTCGACGGGCGACTCGACCGACTGCACATCGCGCCCGTCGAGATCGTCGACGAACGCGTCGAGCGAGCCACCGGCGACGTGGCCGCGTGGGTCCGCGAGCGGGTCCGCACGCTTTCGGCCGAGTTCGGGACGACCGTCGAGCGAGATGGTCGCGGCGTGTCGATCCCGCTCGACCAGTAGGTCCGCGGTCGGAACCGTCGGCGGGAGATGCGACCCGTTTTGACCGAGGAGTCCGAACCGGGGATATGACCGAGATCGGAATCGTCGGCGCGGGCGCCGCTGCCGCCGCGGCGACGTACGTCCTCGACGGGGCCGTGCCGTCGGCCGACATCACGGTGCTGGAGAAGTCCCGCGGCGTCTGCGGTCGCGCGGCGACCCGTCGCCGGGGCGACGTGACCTACGACTACGGCGCCAACTACGTCAAGAGCGACGACGAGCGGGTGGTGGAACTGCTGACGGAGACGCTCGACGACGAAGGACTCGTGGACGCGACGGAACCGATCTACACCTTCGACGCCGGGGGGAGCGTCGCGGAGGGCCGTGAAGCCGACGAACACAAGTGGTCCTACCGGCAGGGGCTCACGCAGATAGCCAAGCGACTGTTCGCCGGGACGGAGGCGTCGGTTCACAACGAAACTCGCGTCGAGTCGCTGGACCGCGACGGCGAGCGCTGGCGCGTCGTCGATACGGACGGGACGGAGTGGGGACCGTTCGATGCGCTCCTCCTCAATCCGCCCGCGCCCCAGAGCGCGGACCTGCTCGCGACCGTCGCGGACGGGGCCGGCGACACCGATCCCGCAACCGCGGCGTCCGACCTCGAAGCGGCCGCGCGCGACGTCCCGTACCGAACGATCTGGACGGCCGTCCTCGGCTACGAGTTCGAACTCGACCGGCCGTACTACGCGCTGATAAACCCGGATGGCGAGCACCCGGTCGGCTGGATCGCCCGCGAGGAGTGCAAAGCGGGCCACGTCCCCGAGGGCGAGTCGGTGCTCGTGGTGCAGGCCAGCCCCGAGTGGTCCGTCGACCACTACGACGACGACCCGGCGGAGAACGTCGACGAACTCGCGACCCTGACCGCCGACGTGCTGGACGACGCGCGCCTGACCGACCCCGACTGGACCGACCACCAGGGGTGGCGCTACGCGCTACCGGACGAGGGAGTCCGCGGCGGCGCCGTCGAGGCGGTGGCGGACCTAGACCTGTACCCGCTGGGCGACTGGGTCGCGGGCGAGGGGCGCCTGCACGCGGCGCTCCGGAACGGGCTGGACACCGGCGAGAAAGTCGCTTACTCGCTCTGAGCGGCGCCGCTCGAGGAAGCCGCGAGCGGGTCGAGGCGGCCGGTGCCGTCCGACCGGTCGTAGCCGCCCGCTTCGGCGTTGAGTTTCGCGGCGGCGGGCGACTCCCGGATCGCTGTCGCGTCGTACCCCGCCTCCTCGAAATCCGAGAGTATCGCGCGTTTGCTCCGGAGGTGGTACTTCTGGTGGTAGCTCTCGGCCGGGTGGAACGCGTCGAGCGCTTCGACGCGCGTCCGCACTTCGTCGACCGCCAGCGCGTCCAGTCGCTTTTCGATCACCGCCCGTTGCTCGGGCGACTCGTAGAAGAGCACGTGCTGGTACTGGCGGTCGCGGGGCTGGGTCCGCACGCTGTGGTTCTCGATGGCGAAATCGACGACCTCCCCGAACGAGAACCGCTCGGGGTCGTAGTCGACCTGGACGGCTTCGCTGTGGTCGCCCAGGTCGTGATAGGTCGGCGCGTCGGTCGCCCCGCCGGCGTAGCCGACGCGCGTCCTGACGACGCCATCGAGCGCGCCGAAGGTGGCGTCCGGGCCCCAGAAACAGCCCAGCGCGAACGTTGCGGTCTCGGTCTCGTCGGGCGGTGGCGCGGCCGCGTCGTACGCGGCGATCCGGTCCGGGTCGGTCATGGTCGCATCACCGAGTCACTCCTCGGTTGGCTCGAACGTGAGCGCGTCGCCGTTGATGCAGTAGCGCAACCCCGTCGGGTCGGGTCCGTCCTCGAAGACGTGGCCGAGGTGGCCGTCGCAGGTCGCACACAGGACCTCCGTCCGGGTCCCCAGCAACCCGTGGTCGGGCTCGGTCGCCACGCTCGCCTCGTCGGCGGGTTCCCAGAAGCTCGGCCACCCCGTCCCCGAGTCGAACTTCTCGTCGGTCGAGAACAGGACGGTCCCACAGCCTGCACAGCGAAACGTTCCGTCCTCGTCGACGTCCAGGAGCGCGGACGAGAACGGTCGCTCGGTCCCGGCCTCGCGGAGAATCTCGTACTGGTCGTCGGTGAGCGTCTCCCGCCACTCGGTCTCCGTCGCCGGCACTCTCTCACCTTTGTTTACCATGGTGTCTATACGGGATCCACGCTATTGAATGTCACTGCTGGGCCGGCCGGGGTGCGTGGTACCCGCCGCGGCGAACGCGGCCCGGTCCGCCACCGTGAGCCGGACCGGACGGAACCAGCGAGCGCGTCCGGACTGCAAACTTCTATGCGCCGCCCGGCCCACACCGCCGGTATGGAGTATCGACGACTCGGTTCGACGGGACTGTCGGTTTCGTCGGTCTGTCTGGGCACGTGGCGCTTCGGGAAAGAGAGCGACGGCGTGGTCGAGACCGACCGCGCGGACGCCCACGAACTGCTGGACGCGTTCGCGGATCGGGGCGGCAACTTCATCGACACCGCCAACGGCTACGGCGGGGGCAAGAGCGAGCGGTGGATCGGCGAGTGGCTCGCCGAGCGCGACCGCGAGGACTTCGTCGTCGCCTCGAAGTGTTTCTGGTCGCAGGTCTCCCGGTTCCAGGAGAACCTCTCGCGCAAGAACGTCCGCGCCGAGGTCGAGGGCTCGCTCGACCGACTCGACACGGAGTACCTCGATATCCTCTACCTGCACCGCTTCGACGACGACACCCCAGTCGAACGCACGCTGCGAACGCTCGACGACCTCGTCAGCGAGGGGAAAGTCCACCACATCGGTCTCTCGACGGCCGACGCGTGGAAACTGACGAAGGGGCTCTGGAAGGCCGACGTCGACAACTACGAGGCCTTCACTGTCACGCAGCCGCTCTTTCACGCCGCCTATTACGAGGACGTCTCGGAGTACCTCGCGGTCTGTGCCGACCAGGACGTCGCGGTCTGTCCCTACTCGCCGCTCGCGGGCGGCTTTCTCACCGGCAAGTACGAGCGCGTCGGCGACGGCACCTACGACCTCGACGCGCCCGAAGACACCCGCGCCGACCTCGACCCGATGTTCGAAGAGTACTACGTCTCCGAGCGGGGCTGGCACGTCCTCGACGCGGTGCGCGCGGTGGCCGACGAGGTCGACGCCACGCCGGCGCAGGTCGCGCTCCGGTGGCTGATGGACCAGCCCGACTTCACCTGTGTCCCCATCATCGGCGCGCGCACTGTCGACCAGCTCGACGAGAACCTCGCAGCCGTGGACGTGTCGCTGTCGGACGAACAGTTCGACCGGGTCTTCGAGGCGCGCTACGACGCGGACGGCGACCTGTATCGGACAAACGCCTGAGCGACGCTCCGTGAACCGACCCGAGCGTTTTTTTCCCCGTCCACGCAACCGGTTCGTATGGTCCCGAAACGGACGCAGTCGCGACCGGCCCGACCGTCGGGGGGACGCTGAGATGGGGCTGTTCGAGGACATCGGCCGGAAGGTCGAGACGTTCAAACAGCAGGCCGAATCCCACTCCCAAGAGCGAGCGCGCGCGAAGTGTCCCGAGTGCGAGACGCTGGTCTACACCGACCGCGAGGACTGCCCGGAGTGTGGCCACGAGTCCCTGCTGGTTCGCAAGAGCGCCACCGAGGAGGGCGACGAGGACACTGCCGAAACGGACAGCACCGACGGCGACGCGGCCGCCACCGACGGCGACGCGGCCGCCACCGACGGCGACGCGGACGACACCGGCGACGCTGCCGAAACGGACAACACCGACGGCGAGGCGGACAACACCGACGGCAGCGACAGTCGGGTCTAACCGGCGTGATCGAGACTCAAACGCGCGTTTGATCGTTATGTACCCTTTTGACAGATACGGCCGAAGGTAGAAACAGGATGAGCGTGCGGACACATTCGCCCTCCCGGTCGCTGCATCGCGTCTCCAGCACGGCGGCCACCGCCGTCGAAGGCGCCGCCTTCTGGACGTCAGTCGCCCTCCCCTTCACGTACCTGCCGCTACTCGCCGCGTCGACGGTAACCGACCTCGGTGTCCCGACGATCGGGGCCATCGTCGTCGCGAACGCACTCGCGCTGGTCGTCGGCCACGGCTACGACCCCGCGGAGACGGAGGACGGAGAATGAGCGAGACGAGCGTCACCGCGGACTCGCGGCGCGAGCGCCTCGAACGCTACCTCCGCGAGCGGGCCACCGATGGCGAGCAGTACGTCAAGAGCAAGTTCATCGCCGACGACCTCGAGATGTCCGCCAGCGAGGTCGGCGCGCTCCTCCCCGAAGTCGACGAGGCCACCGAGACCCTCACCGTCGAGAAGTGGGGCTACTCCAGCGCGACCACGTGGCGCGTCGTCGCCGACGACTGACCGACGCTCGCTCCCGCCCACGGGGCGGCGCGTCTCACTCCCCGACCGCGTCCGCGAAGTCGTCGGTGGCCTCGCGCCACGCGGCGATGATCTCGTCGTCGTTTTCGCTGTCCCAGTCGTCGATTTCGTCGTTCGTCTCGAGCCAGTCGATGGTGCGCTCGACGCCCTCGCGGAAGGATACCGTGTACTCGAAGCCCAGGTCGCGTCTGGCCTTCGAGTTGTCGAACACCGTCGAGAACTGGAAGTGGTCGAGCAGCGGGTCGGTCCGGTCGGGCGCGACCGCCACCAGTTGCTCGGTCGGGATGGAAACGAGTTCCGGGTCGGGTGCGTCCATCGCATCGGCGACGTACTCGTGGTACTGGTTCCAGGAGATGACCTCCTCGGTGGTGACGTGGTAGGCCTCACCGTAGGCCTCGGCGTTGCCGAGCGCGCCGACGAACGCGCCGGCCACGTCGTCGCGGTGACACGGGCCCCACAGCGTCGCGCCGTCACCGTGGACGATCACCGGTTTGCCCTCGCGGATCCGGTCGAGGTAGTAGGTTCCCCACCCCATCGTGTGGATGACCGGCCCGCCCTCGCCGTAGGTGCTCCACGGGCGGATCACGGTCGTCCGGAAGGCGTCGCCGTCGGCGTCCATGAAGATGTCCTCGCAGGCGGCCTTGTTCTCGCCGTAGTCGCTGACCGGCGGGTCGCGGGGGGCGTCCTCCGTGGCCGGGTTGGCGTCCAGCGGCCGGTGGTACACGTCGACAGTCGAGCAGAAGACGTACTGCTCGACGCCGGAGAAGGCCGCGACGGCCTGCTCGGCCTGTTCGGGGTCGAAACACACCATGTCGACGACGACGTCGGGGTCGACCTCCTCGGCGACCCGTTCGAGGTCGGCCTCGTCGTTGCGGTCGCCGTAGACGTGTGTGACGTCCTCGGGGAGGTCGGCGTCGGTTTCGCCGCGGTGGAACGCGGTCACGTCGTGACCGGCCGCCACCGCCTGGCGCGCGATCCCCGTCGATATCAGCCCCGTCCCGCCGATGAGACAAACGTCCATGGAACGGAGTCGGCCACGACCGGGATAAGCCCGCTGGCAGCGGAACGGCGTTCCCCTACCGGTCGCTGCGGCGAGTGCGAGACTGAGACGCCGACCGACCAAACGCTTTTGCGCCCCCTGACCGTCGGCCACTGCATGACTCGCGACTTCGCCGTCGGCGTCCAGAGCGTCGTCTTCCGGGACTTCTCGCTCGCGGACCTGCTCGACGAACTGGCGACGACGGACGTGACACACCTCGAACTCTGGGGGCACCACCTCTCGCCCGACCACGACGACGCGACGGTCGCCGCGGGCCTCGACGCGCTCGACGAGGCCGGCGTCTCGGTCTGTGGCTACGGCGTCGTCGACCTCGACGGTCCCGCGGCAGCCCGCGACCACGTCGCCTTCGCCGATCGCCTCGGCGCCGACTACGTCACCGTCAACTACCCGCCCACCGCCGACGCGATCACCGAGGAACTGACCGACCTCGCCGTCGAATTCGGCGTCGACGTCGCTATCCACAACTACTCCTCGGTCCACCACGACGACCTCTCGGACGTCTTCTCCACGATGGCCGACGTCCGCGAGGTGCTCGCGCGCCACGACGACCCCCGGCTCGGCCTCTGTGTCGACACCGGCCACTTCCTCGTCGAAGCGGTCACCCCCGAGGACGTGGTCCGCGAGTTCGGCGACAGGATCGTTGCCGCCCATCTCAAGGACACTTCGGACGCGGAGATCGAAGACGTCCCCGGCGCGGGACAGCTGGACCTGGCCACCGTCCTTGGACTGCTCGACGACCACGCCGACCCCGAGACACCGCCGGTCATCGAGTACGAACTCCCCCAGGAGCGGGCGACCGACGCGCTCCGCGAGGCCGTCCAGAACGTCCGCGTCGCCCGCCGGTCGGTCCGGTGAATCGACCACTCCTTCCCCGCCACTCGACCGGCGACCCGCGTCGACCGGTTCGGGACCGGTCCGCGACTGGACTCGCGAACCAGCGGACGGCAGCGGTTCGCTCGGGGCAAAGCCCGGTTGATCGGATTTAATTCCAGTTGAGTAGCCTCCACATTTAGGTAGGCAGGGGATCAAGAGGTACGCGTACATGGGCGAGAGTGGTGACTACAGTGCCGAGACGCCGCGGGTCCGCACGAGGATCCGTGACGACGAGTTACCGAGCGACGCAGTCCTCCGCGCGGCAGACGATGCCGACGTCGACCTCGACAGTCGCGGGCCGCTGCTGTACGACTATCTCGACGTCGACGCGCTCAATCGCCTCCTCTCGGTCGCTCGCTCGCAGTCCGAGAACGGCGAGTGTACTGTCGAGATCTCTCTGTGGGGACGCCCGTTCGTCATCACGCCGACGGTCGTGGAAGTCTACGACCCGGAGTGACCCGGTACCGGGGGAGTACCGGCCACACTCCGTCCGCCGAGATCCATCCCTGACGACTGCCACCGAGCGAGCGACAGCCCTGCCGCCCGGAGCGTAAGGTGTTTGCGACCGCCCCGCCACCTCCCGGTATGAGCCTCGACGACCTCACCGACGACGTCCAGGTCGCCTACGGCGACCTCGACGAGGACGCGACCGTCACGCTCGACCGCGAGACCCGCAACGAACTCGCCATGCTCGACGCCGCTTTCGACCCCGAGGACACCGACGAACTCCTCCGGCGTGCCGTCCACCTGCTCTTCCAGACCACCGTCGAGTCCGGCACCCTCGATTTCCACCTCCGCAGCGAGTTCGACGTCACCTACGACGAGTACCTCTCCGGCATGACCTTCGACGAGATGACCGGCGCCGACCAGTTCCCGCAGTCCGGCGACCCCGACGACAGAAGATACCAGTTCTAGAGACCACCTTTTTCAGCGTCCGGTGTCCTCGGCGCGCAGGGCGCGCCTGCGGGCACCATCCTCGAAAAAGCTGGACCAAAAAGGCCGGCCGGCGCAGTCGCTACGCTCCCTTGCGACCGGTGAACCGCGCCTGCGGCGCGGATGCGTACGGCGAACCTGCCTGTCCCCGAGTCACGCGACCGGCGCATTCGCGCCGGCACGCGCTCCCGGCCACCGCACCGCCACCGCACCGCCACCGCAACCGTCACCGCCACCGCAACCGTCACCGCCACCGCAACCGTCACCGCCACCGCAACCGCCACCGCAACCGTCACCGCCCCGCCACCGCCACCGCCCCGCCACCGCCCCGCCACTATCCCGCTCAGGCCGCCTCCGCGATGGCGTCGGTCAACAGGTCGACAGCGAGAGAGATTTCCCGCTCGGTCACGTCCAGCGGCGGCAGGACCCGAATCGTCTTCTCGCCGCACCCGAGCAACAACAGCCCCCGTTTGAACGCCGCCTGCTGCACCGCGTCCCGGCGCTCCTCCGTGTCGAACTCGACCGCCAGCAACAGCCCCTTCCCGCGCACGTCCACGACCGGCTCGGGGTCGGCGTCCCGGACCGACTCCTGGAACTGTCGGCCCGTGACGACGGCGTTGTCCATCAGGTCGTAGTCGTCGATGACGTCGAGGGTGAGCGCGCCCTGGCACGAGGCGACGATGTCGCCGGCGCCCCATGTCGACGAGAGCCGACTCCGCTCCTCCGGGAACACGTCCGAGCGACCGATCGTCGCGCCGACCCGGAGGCCTTTCGCGCTCGCGATGACGTCCGGTTCGATCGGGTAGTGGTCCGACGCCCAGAACTCCCCCGACCGCCCGACGCCGGACTGAATCTCGTCGGCGACCAGCAGCAGGTCGTGCTCGTCACAGAGCGCTGCGACCTCCGACATGAACGCGTCGCTCGGGAACCGATACCCGCCCTCACCCTGGACGGGTTCGAGGATGACGTAGGCCAGGTTCTCCGGGTCGACGAACCCCCGCTCGGGCCGGATCATCCGCCGGAGCTGGGAGCCGTCGCCCGCGAAGAAGCCACAGGAACAGGTGTCGGCGTCACAGGCCCGGTCATCGCAAAAGGGCACCTCGTGAACGCCGGAGATCTGCGGGAAATCCCGGCGATAGACCGACTTCGAGCGGTTGAGCGAGAGCGCGCCCAGCGTCCGGCCGTGGAACGCCCCCTCGAAGGTGACCGCGTGCTGGCCCTCCGTGTGGTCGTAACAGATCTTGATGGCGTTCTCGACGGCCTCGGCGCCGCTGTTCGAGAGGAAGACCGTGTCCATGCCGTAGTGGGCGCTCCGGTCGGTCAGTCGCTCCATCAGGTCCGCGGGCGCGGGGTACTCGTGGTCGTCGAGCGGGCCGCTGGCGACGTAGAAGTCCTGCCCGGCGATCTTCGCGGGGTCGGGCAGGTCGAACTCGGCCAGCCGCTCGGTGAGTTTCGGGTTGTTGTACCCCAGCGGCGCGGCGGCGACGTGACCGGTCATGTCCATGAGGACGTTCCCGTCCACGTCGGTGCAAAAGGGCCCCTCGGCGGGCGCCGTGTGGTCCCAGACGAACTCGAAGACGTACGTGCTCGGGGCCGCCCGCTCGTGGTGATAGTCGACCCACTCGCGCGCTCGCTGACCGGGCAGCGACGACACCGACGGCTCCGCCGTGTCCCTGTCCATACGTCTATCACGGTTTTGCATGATAAAAGCGATTCGCCGCCGAACCCGGACACTGCACGCGGTTTTCGGCCGCTATCGATCGTTCGGTCACTTCCGCCGAGTCTCGCGGCGCGGACCGGTCAGACGGTCACGGCAACGGTGACGACAGCGGAGACGACGAGCAGGACGGCGCTGGTCGCGGCGACGCGCGTCGCGAACTCCCGATCCGGGCTGGCGAAGGTCAGTCCCGCCTTGACGACGATGCTCGACGCCGTGGCGAGCAGGATGGCGAGGACGGCGGCGTCGGCCGAGAGCCCGCCGCCGCGGTAGAGAATGACCGCCGAGGTGGTCGCGCCCGCGCTGGAGACCAGTCCCGTGAGGACGGCCGTCAGGTAGAAGCCGACCTCGCCGAAGAGCGCCGCCGCGAACCCGCCAGCGACGACGACGAGCAGGAACAGGCCGCCGAACCCGAGGACGTTCCGCAGCGAGAACGGGCTCTCGAGGTCCATCTCGAGGTTCTCCGACCAGTCGGCGGTCACCGCCGCGATGACGACGCTGCCGACGATTACCGTTCCGAGCGGGACGAGCGCGCCCGCGAGCAGCCCCGATTCGATCGTGAACAGGACGGCGATGACGAGATTGCGAGCGGCCATCGCGGCGTCGGCTAGCAGGATGGCCGCGACGGCGTACGTCCGGGCCCGCGGGTTCTGTCGGACGTGGTCGAGCATCGCGCCGACGACGGCCGTCGAAGAGGCCAACCCGCCGAAGAAGCCGGTGACGGCGATACCACGGCCGCCGTAGGTCTGGACGACGGCGTAGTTGACGATGCCGATGGCCGCGACGGTCACGACCATCAGCCAGATGACCCGTGGCTCGACCGTCACAGAGAGGGCGGCCGTTCCGAGGTCGTAGCTCCGCGCGGGGAGCAGCGGGTAGACGACGAACGCGATGATGGCGAACTCCGTCGCCGACCGGAGTTCTTCCCGACTCAGCCCCCACGCGAAACTGTGGAGTTCCCGCTTGAGCACGAGCAACAGCGACGACAGCGCGGTGACGGTCACCGCCTCGATGACGTAGCCCGCCGCGACCAGCGCCCCGACGCCGTAGGCGACGAGCATCGACACCGACGTCGTCAGCGAGAGGCCGTCTGTCTCGGGGTCGAGCATCCCCTGGACGGCGATGAGGATGCCCTGCACGATGACCAGCACGCCGCCGACGACCACGAGCGACTCCCGGCCGAGGACGGTAAAGACCGCACCGAGCAGGCTGATCAGGGAGAACGTCCGGATCCCCGCGGACTTTTGTGACCACTCCCGCTCCAGCCCGAGAAAGAGACCGAGCGCGCCTGCCAGGGCGAGTCTCGTCACGTCGGTGTCGAGCGCGACGGCGTCGAACTGCGCGACGGGGAACACCCGTCGAACTTGCCCCTCTGTCCTGTTAAATCGTCGTCAGTACCCGAGTTCCATCCTCTACCACAGGCCGCTCGGGGGTTCATTTTTACCACCACCGCTGTATACCGGGAGTAATGGTGGTCTTCGAGTCGGACATCGACTGGGGGCGAGCGGCCTGGATCGCCGCGGGGGCGGTCCTCGCGCTGGGCGTCGTCTGGGTGCTGTACTCGTTCGTGGGGACGTTCGTGTTCGCGCTGTTCATCTACTACTCGACGCGGCGGGTACACGGCCACATCCGTCGCCGCGTGGGACAGCCCTCTCTGTCGGCCGCGCTCGCGCTCCTCGCGCTCGCGCTCCCCGGCGTTCTCCTCCTCTTCTACGCGACCGCCATCGCGCTCCAGGAGTTCCAGGCGTTCGCCGACGGCACCGAGTTCGGTGAGCTCTCCGCCCTCGTCGGCCCCTATCTCGACGCCTCCCAGGCCGTCGAGGATCCGGCTTCCCTGATCGACCGGGCCGGAGGTACCGACGTCCTCGGCACGGTTCTCTCGGAACTGACCGCCTACCTCGGGCTGATCGGGACGGGGCTGCTCCACCTGTTCGTGATGTTCGCCGTCGCCTTCTACCTCCTCCGGGACGACCACCTGCTTGCCGCGTGGTTCCGCAGGCTCGACGCCGACGGCGGCGTCCTCGAGGAGTACGCCCGCGCCGTCGACACGAGCCTGGAGAAGATATTCGCCGGCAACATCCTCAACGCCGTCGTCACCGGCACCGTCGGCGCCATCAGCTACAGCGTGCTCAACCTCGTCGCCCCCGACGCCGTCGCGATCCCCTACGCCGCCCTCGTGGGCCTGCTCGCCGGTTTCGCCAGCCTCATCCCCGTCGTCGGGATGAAACTCGTCTACGTCCCCGTGACGATCTATCTGGGATCCGTGGCCTACACCGAGGGCACTGGCTTTGGCTTCGTCGCGCTGTTCGCCGCCGTCTCGTTCGTCGTGGTCGACGTCGTCCCCGATTTCTTCGTCCGCCCGTTCGTCACCGGCGGGTCGCTCCACACAGGGAGCCTGATGTTCGCCTACATCCTCGGCCCGCTACTCTTCGGCTGGTACGGCCTCTTCCTCGCGCCGATGATCCTCGTCTTCGTCACACACTTCGCCGCCATCGTCCTTCCGGAACTTGTCGACCCCAGACCCGACCGTCCAGGCGGCATCGACCCGCCGTACCTGCCGACGTCCGTCGCGGCCGTCGAGCGCTCGCTCCGCGACGAATCCGACGGGAGCGACGCGAGAACCGACGACTCCGACCGGACGACCGACGCTCCGGAGGGACAACCAGGCGAGCCACACCGGTCGGCGCCCGACCGCGAGTGAGCGGCCGGCGAACTGAGAACGGCGACCGACGGAGAGAAACGACCGACGGAGAGAAGTGACGAGACCCAGCGGGACCGGGCGGCCTGGCGGCTCAGAACGGGCGAAATGGACAGGATGCGAAAGCCGGGCTACAGGTCGACGTACTGCTCTTCCCACTCGCGGCGAGCCTCGATCTCGCGACGGCCTCGCCGGGTCAGACTGTAGAAGTTCGTCCGCCTGTCGCGCTGTCCCTTCTCGACGAGGCCCTTGTCGACGAGCGTGTCGAGGTTCGGATACAGTCGGCCGTGGTGGATCTCCTTCTCGTAGTACTCCTCGAGTTCCTCCTTGATGGCGAGACCGTGTGGCTCCTCTTTCCCCGCGATAGTGTACAGCAGGTCCCGCTGAAATCCTGTCAGGTCGTACATCGGTAATGTCCGTGTGGTAGTTACTGTCGGATACGCATAAATATGTCGACTGATGTGCGGCCACTCTACACAGACGTCCCCGAATCGCCGTGAGTTGGCCCGTCTCCGATTGATAACCCCGTTGATGTGAATCGGGATCCCATCGTATTCGTGCGTTTTCACGTCGCGGTCGGGGTCCTGGCCTGTTGCGTGCCGCTGGGAGCGGCACCCCGTCCGCTTCGCGTCGCTGACAGGGACGAGGTTTATCCGCTCGGGGACCCAATAGCGAGTATGTCAGAAGAAGTCATCTTCGCCGACGAACGACACCAGTCACGCAGTGAAGTCGCGGAGTATCTCCGTGCCGTCGCCGACCGCCTCGACCAGGGCGGCGACGTCACGTTCGAGCGCGGCGGGGATTCGGTTTCGGTCGACGTCCCGCCACGAGTCGAGTTCGAGGTCAAGGTCGAACGCGAGGGGCCGGCCGACGGCGTCGGCGAGATCGGACTGGAACTCGAACTCGAGTGGCCCGAAGACGCCGCGGAACGAGCCGACGCGGGCGACGACTCTCTCTCGATCAGCTGAGATCGACCGACCGATGCAGCGATCGACCGAGCCGCGCTGACAGCAGGGCCACTCCGGAAGCCAGTCTCCAGCGGCCGCTACGGTCTCCAGCAGCCGCTACGATTCGATAGTCAGTACAGGGCTGGGCCGACCGAATACGACGAAGCTCACGCTTGCGGTGTAGCGTCGAAAGGAATGGAAAGCGAGAGCGTGGGGAAAAGCCCACGCGATCGCTTGCCGCCCTGAATTGGTCCCCGCTGACGCTTCGGCCCTCCAAGCGAAGCGTCAACTGGTACTCGGGACGGGAATTACTTAAAATTACCGACCCGCGAGCACTGCGGTGGATCGGCCCGCCGTCGATCGGTTTTCACTGGCGTGCTCTCGGCGGTCGAACCGCCCATCCATAGCTGCATGGTATACCCGGGTCGACGTGACTGTTTCGGCACGGTTCGGCGGGTGGAGTGGGGTCGTGGGTGGCGTGGGTGCGCGGGCGCAGTCGGACCGTTGATCGTGGGTGCGCGGGCGGTGGGGGACCACGTCGGTTATGGGCCGGGGCGTCCGATACGGGAGTATGAAGATACGCGGCGAGCGCGAGTGTACCGAGTGCGGGACGCGGTGGTCGTACTACGACTCGGGCTCTATCGCCTGCCCGTCGTGTGGGAGTTTGCGGAGCGTCGGCGTCGACGAGCGACGCGAACACACCGCCGGCGCGGCGTCGCTCGATCTGAGCCCGGTTCGGCACCTCGTCGACGAGGAGACGCTCGAGACAGTGGCCGAAGAGGCCGAGTCGCGGTGTCGCGAGTACGTCCGCAAGAGCGGATTCGTCCACGGTGGCGAGCTCCGACTCCTCGACGACACGTACCTCGCCGCCGCGGAACTGCGCCACGTTGCCGCCGAGATCTCACGCGCGATGCGCGTCTCCGATGACGAGGAGTACTACTTCCTCACGCTCCTCCGCGGGGCCGACCAGGGCGAGCGCCCGGAGTTCGACGAGTTGCCCGACTCGCTTCGCGGCGCGCGCGGCCTCGCCTACGCGGAGGCGGTCGACGCCTACCGCGCGGACGTCCGCCGGTACCTGGAGGACCACCCCGACGAACTCGCGAGCCGACTCCTCGGGACGCTCGGCGAACACCAGAAACGCGTCGCGGCGCTGGACGGCGACGTCGACCCCCGAAGCGTCGAACATCTCGTCCGCGTCGCCCGGGACATCGGCCGCGCGCTCGCCGAGGGCGACGAGGGGGCGCTCGCCGAGGCACAGGGCCGACTCGACGGACTGGACCTGAAGACCTGAGCGCCGCGCCGCTCGCTCTGGCCCACCACCGGTCGCGACTACAGCGAGACGTCGGCACCCGAGCGCAGACTCGCCGCCTTCGTCGTGTTGTGCAGGAGCATCGCCCGCGTCATTGGCCCGACGCCGCCGGGGACCGGCGTGATCGCCGACGCCTTCTCTCTGGCGCTCTCGAAGTCCACGTCGCCGACCAGCTCGTAGCCTTTCTCGTTGTCGGCGTCGACCTGGTTGATGCCAACGTCGACCACGACGGCCCCCTCGGAAATCATCGAGCCGTCGATCATACCGGGGACGCCGGCCGCGGCGACGAGAATGTCGGCGCCGCGGGTCTTCTCGGCGAGGTCGTCGGTGCGGGAGTGACAGACGGTGACGGTCGCGTTGCCGCCCGCTGCCTTCTGGATCAGGAGGTTCGCCATCGGCTTGCCGACCAGCCGCGAGCGACCGACGACGACGGCATCTTTGCCCTCGGGGTCGACGTCGGCCGCCGCGAGCAGCCGCTGGACGCCGTGGGGCGTACAGGGCTTGTAGCGGGCGTCGCCGGCGACGAGGCGGCCGATGTTCTCCGGGTGGAGGCCGTCGACGTCCTTCTGGGAGTCGATGCTCCGGAGGACGCGCTTGTCGTCGACGTGGTCCGGGACGGGCATCTGGACGAGGATGCCGTCGACGTCGTCGTCGGCGTTGAGGTCGTCGATGGTGTCGTACAGTTCCTCGGCGGGCGCGTCGGAGTCGATTTCGACGTCGACGGTGTCGATGCCGACTTCCTCGCAGTCGTTCTGTTTCATCGAGACGTACGTCTCGCTGGCCGGGTCGGTGCTCATCAGCACGGTCGCGAGCGTCGGTGTGACCCCCGCGTCGCCGAGTTCGTCAACGGCGTCGCTGACTTCCGCGCGGACGTCCTCGGCGACGGCGTTGCCGTCGATAATGTCCGTCATACCCCGAGTTCCGACCGGCGGGGGTAAGAACGTTCCCGAAACGCGACCGACACGGTCGACAGCGTCCGCACAGTCGCCGCCGTTCGCACGACCCGTCGAAATACCGACTGGTCGTGCTTGCTCACGAAGTCTAGACCAGGACCTTTCGGACTGGTTACATACCGTCGGGAATCCGCCGCCAGTCACGAGTCGGTCAGGTCGTCTCTGCGGTCCACGTCTCGGCGGACGCCGGGGTCACCGGTCTCGACGAGCGCGGTCCGCTCCGCGGTGCGCAGTATCTCTCGCCCCCCGACGTCACCGTCGACGGCTGCGAGTCGGTCGAAGTACTGCCGCCCGAACAGCACGGGATTCCCGCGCTGACCCTCGAAGGCGGCGGCGAGCGGGTCGCCCGCGCCGGCCGCGAACGCCGCGACGAGCGCCGCGACCGTCTCGGGGCGCACGTCCGGCATGTCCCCGAGCGCGAACAGCGCGGCGGCGGCGGCCTCGTCCACGGCCCGGACGCCGGTGCGGACCGACGTCGCCTGTCCGTCCGCGTAGTCCTCGTTGACGACGAACTCGACGGGGAGATCCGCGAGCGCGTCGCGGACGGCGTCGGCCTCGTGACCGAGAACGACGACGATTTCGTGAAGGTCCGCGGCCAGGAGCGGCGCGACCGCGCGACGGACCAGCGGTTCCCCGTCGACCGTCGCGAGGAGCTTGTTCGCCTCGCCGAAACGCGAACTCGTCCCCGCGGCGAGGAGGACGCCCGAAACCGCGGGAGAATCGGTACCGCCGTCGTCCACTTCGTCAGCGCCGAGCGGCGGTTCGACCACCGGAAAGTCGGGGTCGCTCACGACTCGACCACCTCGTAGGGGACGACCGGCAGGGAGTCGCCGGCCGCGAACCCCTCCTCGGTGACGACGAACCCGTCGGCCGCCGAGAGGTGCGGACACGACGAGACGAGGTGGGGCCGATACCGCTCGCCGTACAACTGAACTGTCGACTCGGGACTCCCGAACGGCACCGCTCGCGGTTCGGTCTCGCCACCCCCGTCAGCGCCCTCGTCGCGAAACTCGACCGGGACGACGAACGCGAGGGGGCGGTCGGGGACCGCGAGATCGCGCGCGGCGGTGGCCGTCACCGTCGCCTCCCGAGCGGATCCGACGAACAGCGGTCGGGCCAGCACCGTCGCGCTCGCGAGCATCGCCCCCGGCGGGCCGGGGAGCGCGACGACGGCCGCGCTCTTCTCCGGGAGCCACGCGACCGTCGTGCCCGACCCCGGGCTGAGCGCCGCGTCCGCGAGTCGGATCTGGGCGCGGTCTGCGAGCGCCCCTGCGGTCTCGTCGGCCGCCGACACGCCGGTTCCGCCGGTCGTGAGTACAACGTCGTACTCGCCCGCCAGCGCGGCGATCCGGTCGCCGACGCGCTCGGCGTCGTCGGGGACGCTCCCGGCGAGTTCGGGGTCCCCGCCCCACGCGCGGACGAGGTTCGCGAGGACCTCCGAGTCGCGGTCCGGTTCCGTTCCCTCGTGGATCTCCGTTCCAGTCGCGAGGATCGCGGTCGAGAGGCGCTCGCGGACCGCCACCTCGTCGCGACCGAGTTCGCACAGGAGGGCGACGTCCCGCGGGACGAGCCGGCGTCCCGAGTCGAGGACAGTCGCGCCCGCGGCGACCACGGTGCCGCGTTCGATCACGTGCTGGCCGGCGGTCGGGTCGGCGTCGAAGCGGACGTCGCCGTCGTCGACCGTCGCGCGCTCGCGAACCACGACGGTGTCCGCGCCCTCGGGGACCGGGCCGCCGGTTCTAACGCGCGTGGCCGAACCCGGTTCGTGACTCGGCGGCGCGTCGCCGGGCCCGACACCGGCATCGAACTCGCGCAGACCGAGCGGCGAGCCGTCCGCGGCGGCCACGGCGAACCCGTCCATCGTCGCCTGCGAGTGCGGCGGCACGTCGCGCTCGGCCACCACTTCCTCGGCGAGGACGCGACCGCCGACCTCGTCGAGGCCGACTCGCGTCGTGCCCGTCGTCGCCAGCAGGTCGGCGCGGAGGTCGGTCACTGTCGCGACGGCTGATTCGCGCGTCGGCGAGGCTGGTGCCATCTGCCCAGTGGTTGGGCGGGCGGGCACTTAACCCCGGTCGCCCGAGCGGGCGCTGCCGACCCCGGACCGATTCTCGTCGTGTGAGACTGGTAACAACAATTCATGGCTCGAGCGCGCGTATGGTTCGGTATGAGAGATCGAACATCGCGACCTCGGACCGACGGCGGAACGAACGTGAGCGACGCGAGCGCCGCGGAGACCGGGGGCGCTGACGGCGTCGCGGACGGGGTCTCGCCGACCGACCGAGACCGTTCGACCGGCGAACGCCTCGGCTTCGCGGTCCGCTCGGCCGACCGGTGGCTGGCCGGCGGGCTGGTCGTCCTGGGCGTGGCGCTCGCGGCGAACTCGCTGCTCGGTCCGCTCGTCGCCGACGCGGTCGAGTACCCCTTCTCCGAGACGATGGGCAACCAGACGATGGGCCTGGAGGTAGTTACGCTCGCGCTGGTCGCGCCGTGGAGCCTCGTGGCGGCCGCGCTGATCCTGCGCGGCCACCGCGCGGGGCCGGTCCTCGCGATCCCGCCGAGCGCCTACGCCGCCTACATGTTCGCCCAGTACGTCGTCGGGCCGCAGTACCTCGAATACCAGCCGGCCATCGCCTTCCACCTGGGTATCTTCGTGCTCAGCGGCGCGGTGCTGGCGGTCGCCTGGAGCCGGATCCGGCCGGCGACGCTCCCACCCATCACCGAGGAACGCACCCGCAGAGCCGCCGTGGGACTGTTCCTCCTGGCGGCGTTCGTCACGTCGCGCTATCTCCCCGCGTTCGGGGCGATGGCGACCGGTGGCGACCTCCCCGCGGAGGCCGCCCTCGACCCGACGATGTACTGGTCGATCTTCCTGCTCGACCTGGGCGTGATCGTTCCCGTCACCGTCGCGACGGGGTGGGCGCTGCTGCGTGGCGCGGACTGGGCCGAGCGCGCGGTCTACGGCGTTGCGGGCTGGTACGTCCTCGTGCCGATCTCAGTCGCCGCGATGGGCACGGCGATGTGGATCAACGACGACCCCTTCGCCGCGCCCGAGGGCGTCGCCGCGCTCTCGCTCGTCGCCGTCTTGTTCACCGCCTTCGCGGTCTGGGTGTATCGCCCGCTATTCGGAGGCGACGCCGCGGCGGCGAACTCGAAGTGAACGCCGGATAGCGGCGACCGACCGCCGGAAACGGCGACCCGCTTCTCGGGGGGGCGAAAACATCCATTCATTGAGGGGAATACTTAATGCACTATCATGTGATTTAGCCACGTGTCGGAACGGATGGTAACACGATGCACACGAACGTAGCCCAATCGAGCGAGGTGTGAGGAATGGAGTTCAGCGGAACCGTCTCTATCGAGGACGTCACCACCGAGGAGGTGTGGCTGGCGCTCTCGGACCCGGTGATGATAAAACAGGCCCTGCCGGGGTGTCAGTTCCTCGTCGCCGTCGACGGGGACAACCCCGACTTCGAGGCGCTGGCCGAGTCGGCGCCCGACGAGGACCCCGAGACGCTGCCCGACGCGGACCCGGAGGATATCGCAGAGCGGGCCTTCGTCGAGGGCGGCCGCTACGCGGCGCTGATGGAGATCAGCGTCGGGAGCGTCTCGCCGAGTTTCGAGACGGTCGTGACCATCGAGGAACGGAAATTCCCCCGGATGGACGCGGCCGGCGAGGGCAGCGCCTCGGGGAGTTCCTTCGAGATGTCCTCGGGGATGGAACTCGTCGAGACCGACGACGGCGTCGACGTGGAGTGGTGGGCCGAGGCGGACGTCTTCGGCCGCATCGCCCAGATGGGCCAGCGGGTCATCAACCCCGTCGCCAACCGCGTCGTCGGCCGCTTTTTCGACCGCATCGAGAACCAGCTGCGGGACGTCAGCACGGACTCCTCGGGCGGCCTGCGAGAGCGCGTCTCGGGGCTGTTCTGAGACCACCGATTTCAAATGACAGACCACGATATCACACTCACGGTAAACGGCACCGACCACGAATGCAGCGTCGAACCCCGCACGCTGCTCATCCACACCCTCCGCGACGAGATGGGCTACACCGGCCCGAACGTCGGCTGCGAGTCGAGCATGTGCGGCGCCTGCACCGTCCACGTCGACGGCGAGGCCGTCAAGGCCTGCACCGAACTCGCCGTCCGCGCCGACGGATCGGAGATCACGACCATCGAGGGCATGGGGAGCGAGGACGACATGCACCCCCTCCAGGAGAGTTTCCAGGAAGAACACGGCCTCCAGTGCGGCTACTGCACGCCCGGCATGGTCATGACCGCCGCCGAGTTCCTCGAGGAGGAGCCCGACCCCTCGCGCGAGGAGATCCGCGAGGCGCTGGAGGGCAACCTCTGTCGCTGCACCGGCTATCAGAACATCGTCAACGCCGTCGAGACCGCCGCCGAGGACATGCGCGGTGAGGCCGCGACCGACGGCGGCGAAGCCAAGACGGACGGGGGCGAACGGGTCGAGCAGGGAGGGGGTGACTGAGATGGCGACCGAGGAGCGCCAGTCGCGACCCGAGGGTGTCCAGACCGTCGAGGCCGAAGACGTAAACGCGGCGGACATCCTCGGCTCCGCCGTCGAGCGACGCGAGGACCCCTCGCTGCTCACCGGCGACGCCGAGTACACCGACGACATCCAGCTGCCCGAGATGGCCCACATGGCCATCCTCCGGAGCCAGCACGCCCACGCCCGGATCGAGGGGATCGATACGGCCGCGGCCGAGGACAGCGACGGCGTCGTCGCCGTCTACACCGCCGACGACATCGACGTCTCGGGGTCGGTCCCGACCGCCTGGGAGATCGAGGGGATGGCCGAACCGGCCCACCCGCTACTCGTCGAGGACCGCGTGCGCTACCAGGGCGACGCGCTCGCCGTCGTCGTCGCCGAGGAACGCTACCAGGCCCACGACGCGCTGGACCTGATCGAGGTGGACTACGACCGTCTCGACGCCGTCGTCGACCCCGGCGACGCCCTCGGCGAGGACGCCCCCGTACTGCACGAGGACGAAGGCGAGAACACGGTCTTCGAGTGGGAGATCGGCGACGAGAGCGAGACCGACGAGGCCTTCGCCGGCGCCGACAACGTCGTCGAACTCGACGTCACGAACCAGTTGCTGATCCCCAACGCGATGGAGCCGCGGGCCGCCGTCGCCGACTACGACGCCGGTGACGACGAGCTGACGGTCCACATGACCTCCCAGAACCCCCACGTCCACCGCCTGCTGATGTCGGGGGTCATCGACCACCCCGAACACAAACTGCGGATCAACGCGCCCGACGTGGGCGGCGGGTTCGGCTCGAAGATCCACCACTACCCCGACGAGGCGCTCGTCGCGCTGGCCTCGAAAGACCTCGACCGGCCGGTCAAGTGGACCGCCACCCGTACGGAGACGTACCTCACCGACGCGCAGGGGCGGGGCCACGAGACCCACGGCGAGGTCGCCGTCGACGACGACGGCACCATCCAGGGCCTGCGCATCGACACGAAGGCGAACCTCGGGGCCTATCTCTCGACGTTCGCGCCCGCGGTGCCGACGTACCTCTACGGTACGCTCACCTCCGGGCAGTACGCCATCCCGGCGATCCACTGCGAGGTGACAGGCGCCTTCACCAACGTCCCGCCGGTCGACGCCTACCGCGGGGCGGGCCGGCCCGAGGCGTCCTTTATCGTCGAGCGACTGGTCAACCGCGCCGCCGCGGCCGTCGACATGGACCCCGCGGAGTTCCGCCGGCACAACTTCGTCGACGCCGACGACTTCCCGTACGCGACGCCCGTCGCCGTCGAGTACGACTCGGGCGACTACGAGAAGACGCTCGACCGCGCGCTCGAGATGGTCGACTACGAGGCCTTCCGCGAGCGCCAGGAACAGGCCCGCGAGGAGGGGAACTACCTCGGTATCGGCTTCTCCTCGTACATCGAGGCCTGCGGGCTCGCGCCGTCGGAACTCGTCGGCGAGCTCGGGGCCCGCGCGGGCCTGTGGGAGAGCGGTCTCGTTCGCTTCACGCCCACGGGAACCGTGCGGGCGATGTGTGGCACCTCGGGCCACGGCCAGGGCCACGACACCACCTACGCGCAGGTGGTCGCGAACGAACTCGGCATCGACTACGACGACGTCGAAGTGGTGGAGGGCGACACCGACGCCATCCCGCAGGGGATGGGCACCTACGGCTCCCGGAGCGCCGCCGTCGGCGCCTCGGCGCTGGTCAAAAGCGCCGAGAAGGTCGTCGAGAAAGCGGAGACGATCGCCGCCCACCAGCTCGAAGCGGACCCCGAGGACGTCGAGTTCGACGAGGGCGAGTTCCACGTCGCCGGCGCGCCCGACCGCTCGATGGGTATCCAGGACGTGGCGCTCGAAGCCTACCTCGCCCACGACATTCCCGACGATATCGAACCCGGGCTGGAAGCCACGTCATTTTTCGACCCCGACAACTTCGTGTTCCCGTTCGGGACCCACGTCGCGGTCGTCGAGGTCGACCCCAGAACAGGGGAGATCGAGTTCGAGAACTACATCGCGGTCGACGACGTGGGCAACCAGATCAACCCGAAGATCGTCGAGGGACAGATCCACGGCGGCGTCGCCCAGGGCGTCGGCCAGGCGCTGTACGAGGGCGCCGAGTACGACGAGAACGGGCAACTCCTCACTGGATCGATGCAGGACTACGCCGTGCCCAAGACGTTCCACGTTCCGGAGATGGAGACCGACAGCACGACGACCCCGTCGCCGGTGAACCCGCTCGGCGTCAAGGGCGTCGGCGAGGCCGGTACCATCGCCTCGCCCCAGGCCGTCGTCAACGCCGTCGTCGACGCGCTGGAACCGTTCGACGTCGACCACATCGAGATGCCGCTGACCAACGAGCGGGTGTGGAACGCGGCCAACGGCGAGGGAGGTGAGAACTGATGTACCCCGACGAGTTCGAGTACGAGAAGCCCGACTCGGTGGCGGGCGCGGTCGAGTTGCTCGCCGACGACCCCGACGCCGAACTCATCGCCGGCGGACACAGCCTGCTTCCGACGATGAAATCGGGACTCGCGAGTCCCGGCACGCTCGTCGACATCAGCGGCGTCGACGGCCTCGCGGGGATCGACGCGGACGGGGACGCCACGCGCATCGGCGCGATGACGCCGTACGCCGACGTGGCCGACCACGAGGGCCTCTGGACGAACGTCACCGTCGTCGCGGAGGCAACGAGCGAAATCGGCGACCGGCAGGTCCGCAACCGCGGGACCGTCGGCGGCAACATCGCCCACGCGGACCCCGCTTCTGACCTGCCGGCGGCGATGCTCGCGGCCGACGCCACCGTCCACGTCCACGGCCCCGACGGCGAGCGCGAGGTCGCGATCGACGACTTCTTCGAGGGGATGTACGCCACCGCCGCGGGCGAGGACGAGGTCGTCACCGCCGTCGACGTGCCCCACGAGGGCGACGCGACCGGCAGCGCCTACCAGAAGAAACCGAGTCCGTCGTCGGGCTACGCGCTCGTCGGCGCCGCCGTCAGGCTGACCGCCGACGGCGACACCGTGACCGACGCCCGCGTCGCCGCCAACGGCGTGATGGACCACGCCGTCCGTCTGACCGCCGTCGAAGACGCCCTCGAAGGCACGAGCTTCGACGCCGACACCGCCGAGGCGGCGGCCCAGCACGCGGGCGACAGCCTCGACGAGTACATGATCATGGAGGACCAGCAAGCCTCCGCGCGCTTCCGGCTGCAGCTGCTCGGCGCCTACACCCAGGAGGCCATCGAGAGCGCCGCCGGACGCGCCGGGCTCTTGTAGTCCGCCGCGCTACACCCTCACAATGGGCGAGGACACGGAGCCGACCGACGACGCGGAGCCTCGGAGTGGCGGTGACGGGGACAGCGACCAGTTCGCCGACCTGACCGAGACGGACCTCCGGGAGACCTTCGAGCGCGCGGACTACGTCGCCGAGGACGACATCGTGACGACCGTCCTGCTCGCGCTCCGACTGGGAAAG
>Ga0207720_100302_pt1 | contig 39622 bp, 42 predicted proteins | sample A23P2SouthBayCA_2_FD_187751 | JGI IMG/M metagenome (GOLD analysis project Ga0207720, IMG submission 187751) | Aerobic enrichment media microbial communities from Eden Landing Ponds, California, USA - A23 E3 (2) (SPAdes) | ecosystem: Environmental > Aquatic > Marine > Unclassified | place... | reverse complement strand
CCCCGCCACGAGGGCGCGATGCGGGTCGAGACCGAGGCGCTGGCGGCGACCCGAAAAGCGGCCGCGGAGGGCGGCACCGCGGGCGACGTGTTCGACGCCATCCGCGACGCCTACGACGCGGTCGGCGAGTCCGAGGAATGGCTGAACCACCATCAGGGCGGCGCGGCCGGATTCGCCGGCCGGGAGTGGTTCGCCACGCCCGACGCCGACGACGCGGTCCGCGCGCCGATGGGCTACGCCTACAACCCGACCATCCAAGGTGCAAAGAGCGAGGATACCGCGCTCGTCACCGAGGACGGCGTCGAGGTGCTGACCGCGACCGGGCGCTGGCCGACCCGGACCGTGACAGACGCCGACGAGACGGTCGAACTCGAACGGCCGGAAATTCTTCACATCGAAGCGGAGTAATTTTTCGAGCGTGGCGGCGTCGATTCGTCGCCGCGACCTCGCCGCCGTCCGCCGGAGATTCGACTATTGTCGAAGTTAAAATTCGACGTTGTTGAATAGCTTTTTGCCCCCTGCGTGAGGACGTGTGGTTCATGGGACTGGACGACGACTCACGGGAATATCACAGACAGGACCCGCCCGGAAAAATCGAGATTGCGACGACGAAGCCGACGAACACTCAGCGCGACCTGAGTCTGGCGTACTCGCCGGGCGTGGCCGCGCCGTGTCTCGACATCGCCGACGACGAAGACGCCGCCTACGAGTACACGGCGAAGGGCAACCTCGTCGGCGTCGTCTCCAACGGTTCTGCGGTGCTCGGGCTGGGGAACATCGGCGCGCAGGCGTCGAAACCGGTGATGGAGGGCAAGGGCGTGCTGTTCAAGCGCTTCGCCGACATCGACGTGTTCGACATCGAACTCGACATCGCGGACGTGGACGACTTCGTGGCGGCGACGAAGGCGATGGAGCCGACGTTCGGCGGCATCAACTTGGAGGACATCAAGGCCCCGGAGTGCTTCGAAATCGAACGACAGCTCCGCGAACAGATGGACATCCCCGTGTTCCACGACGACCAGCACGGCACGGCCATCATCTCCGGCGCGGCGCTTTTGAACGCCGCCGACGTCGCCGGCAAAGACCTCGACGACCTCGATATCGTCTTCTCCGGGGCGGGCGCGTCCGCGCTCGCGACGGCGCGGTTCTACGTCTCCCTCGGCGCGAAAAAAGAGAACATCACGATGTGCGACTCCTCGGGCATCATCACCGAGTCGCGCGTCGAGGCGGGCGACGTCAACAAATACAAAGCCGAGTTCGCACAGCCGGTCGACGAGGGGTCGCTGTCGGACGCAATCGAGGGCGCGGACGTGTTCGCCGGCCTCTCGGTCGGCGGCATCGTCAGCCAAGAGATGGTGCAGTCGATGGCCGACGACCCAATCATCTTCGCGATGGCGAACCCCGACCCCGAAATCACCTACGAGGACGCCAAGGACGCCCGCGAGGACACGGTCATCATGGCCACGGGGCGCTCTGACTACCCGAATCAGGTGAACAACGTCCTCGGCTTTCCCTTCATCTTCCGCGGCGCGCTCGACGTGCGCGCGACCGAAATCAACGAGGCGATGAAGCGCGCGGCCGCCGAGGCGCTCGCCGAACTCGCCCGGCAGGACGTGCCCGACGCGGTCGTCAAGGCCTACGGCGACCACCCGCTCCAGTTCGGCCCCGACTACGTCATCCCCAAGCCGCTGGACCCCCGCGTGCTGTTCGAGGTCGCCCCCGCGGTCGCGCAGGCGGCGATGACCTCCGGCGCGGCCCGCGAGCGCCTCGATATGAACGAGTACCGCGAGCGCCTCGAAGCCCGCCTCGGCAAGTCCCGCGAGATGATGCGCGTCGTCCTCAACAAGGCGAAGTCGAACCCCAAGCGGGTCGCCCTCGCCGAGGGCGAAGACGAGAAGATGATTCGCGCCGCCTACCAGATGCAGGAGGAGGGCATCGCCGAACCCATCCTCGTCGGGAAGACGACGACGATACTGCGGAAGGCCGAGGAGTTGGGCCTCGACTTCGACCCGACCATCGCCAACCCCCGCGACGGCGAGTGGGACCACTACGTCGACCGCCTCTACGAACTTCGACAGCGCAAGGGCGTCACGGAGTCCGAGTCCGAGGAACTCGTCCGTCGCGACTCGAACTACTTCGCCAGCGTGATGGTCGAAGTCGGCGACGCGGACGCGATGCTGACGGGGCTGACCCACCACTACCCCTCGGCACTCCGCCCGCCGCTCCAGATTATCGGCACCGCCGACGACGCCAACTACGCGGCCGGCGTCTACATGATGACGTTCAAGAACCGCGTCGTCTTCTGCGCCGACACGACCGTCAACCTCGACCCCGACGAGGAGATTCTCGCGGAGATTACGAAGCACACCGCGGACCTCGCCCGCCAGTTCAACGTCGAGCCGCGCGCGGCGTTGCTCTCGTACTCCAACTTCGGGAGCGTCACGAACGAGGGGACGCGCAAGCCCCGCGACGCCGCGACGCTCCTGCAGGACGACCCCGACGTGGACTTCCCGGTCGACGGCGAGATGCAGGCCGACACCGCCCTCGTCGAGGACATCCTCGAAGGCACCTACGACTTCGCCGAACTCGACGAGCCGGCGAACCTGCTCGTGTTCCCGAACCTCGAAGCGGGCAACATCGGCTACAAGCTCCTCCAGCGCCTCGGTGGCGCGGAGGCCATCGGCCCGATGCTCGTCGGCATGGACAAACCGGTTCACGTCCTCCAGCGCGGCGACGAGGTCAAGGACATCGTCAATCTGGCGGCGACGGCGGTCGTGGACGCGCAGGAGGAGTAACGCGCAGTCTGTCTTCGGTTTTTATCACCTACCCGAACTCGACCCATGCGACGGCGACGCCCAGTCCGACTGCGGGCGGGGCCGCGTAGAGCGCGAACGTCGTCGAATCCGGCGGCGAGAAGCACGCGGCGAAGCCGACGAGACAGAAGAGGGATAGCCCTCTCCCTCTCGTCCGCCCGGCGAGTCGCCGCGAGAGTGCGTCGCCGCTCTCCGTGGGGTCCATACGTCCGGCGTCGTCGCTCCGCGTTGTCAACTCTTTGACGGTGAAGTGACCGGCCGGCGGCGGGGCGGCGGCGGATGAGACCGCTCGCGCTCGGCGGCCCACTCGATGGGCGGGGCGAACGGGTCTCAGCGACGCCTCGCGCTCAGTCGCTCGCGCGCCCTTCGAACCGCGAGGGCGGGAGGTAGCTCACGTCCGTGCCGGAGTCCGTCTCGAACTCAGGGGGGTCGGGGAGCACACAGCGGTCGGCGCGCCGGTTGACGTGTTCGTACTCGCGCGGCGCGTTCGCCAGCGGGTGCGCGGGGTTCTCGCGACTGTCGATTCGGGCGGCGCGAAGCTCACCGAACCCGGCGATGCGGGCCTGAATCCCCCGCCAGTGGTGTTCGCTTCCGGCGGGAACGACGATGCGCTTCGGCGACTTCCAGTCGGGGTGGTCGCCGGCGAGAACGGCGTTGTTGACGTTCGCGGCGAGGTCGTCGTGGTCGACGAGGACGCCCACGCGAGCCCCCGGCGGCGCACGATGGGCGAGCACGTCTAGTCCGAGGTGAAGTGCTCGATACTCCGAGACGTTGTTGTCCGGCGGCACGTCAGGGAGTGCGATACGGGCGACTCGCTCGCCGTCGCGGGTCTCTATCACCGCACCGAGTCCACCGCCGTTCGGGCGGTACGACCCGTCCGTCGCGACGTAGAAGTGCCGTTGATGCGTGCGCGGCGGGTGTGCGATGTGAGGCGTCGGCGACTCGTCGAACAAGTCCCGAAGTGTGGGACGGCCGGTCACGGCCATACGAACGTCTCGGAGATGAGACGTAATAAACGTACCCCGTTTTCGGGGGGTCGGGAACCTGCGACCGGGCCGTAACGAAACGTTCAGGCCCCTCCCGGTCGCACCATCGCTGTGACACGGTACCGAAACGTTGGTCTGTTCGTCGTCCTCGCCGCCGTCTGGGGGTCCGCGTTTATGGCGATCAAAGCCGGGCTGGAGTTCTTCCCGCCCGTGCTGTTCGCGGCGCTCCGGTACGACGTGGCGGGGGTAGTGATGCTCGCCTACGCGCTGTACGCCACCGACTCGCCGCTCCCGCGCGGCAGGGCCGAGTGGAGCGAAGTCGCCATCGGCGCGGTGTTCCTCATCGCCGCGTACCACGCGCTTCTGTTTATCGGCGAGACCGACCCCACCGTGACGAGCGCCGCCGCGGCTGTCATCGTGAGCCTCAGCCCGGTTCTCACCACCGGATTCGCGCGACTCCTGCTCCCGAGCGAGCGACTCACCGCGCTCGGCGTCGTCGGTCTCCTCCTCGGACTCGTCGGCGTCGCGGTCCTCTCGGAACTCGACCCGAGCAACCTCCTCGCCGGCGGCACGGTCGCGAAACTCCTCATCTTCGGTGCGGCCGCCGCGTTCGCCCTCGGCTCCGTCCTGACCCGTCGGGTCGACTCCGAGATGCCTATCGAGACGATGGAGGCGTGGTCGATGCTTCTCGGCGCGGGGCTGATGCACGTCGCGTCCGTCGGGCTCGGTGAGAGCATCGGCTCGGTCGACCTCACCGTCCAGTCCGTCGCCGCGCTCGCGTACCTCTCGCTGGCGGCGAGCGCGCTCGGCTTCCTCATCTACTTCGACCTGCTCGCGCGGCTCGGTCCCATCGAGATTAACCTCGTGTCGTACGTCGCACCCGTCTTCGCGGCGCTCTCCGGCTGGGCGTTCCTGAGCGAGGTCCCCACCTCGTCCACGGTCGGCGGGTTCGCGCTCATCTTCCTCGGGTTCGTCCTCCTGAAGCGCGGGGCGATTCGGCGCGAACTCCGGTATCGCCTCGGCGACGGCGCCGGCGCGACCGACTGAAACACGCGGCTATACGCGGCTACGCGTCCGTCGTGTCCGCCGCATCCGCCGCGTCCGCCCGCTCGACCGACTCCACTTCTCCGACCATCGTCCAGCCGTCCTCGCCGGGGCGCTGACGACCGACGACGACGGCGTCGTTGTTCTCCGTCGTCGCGAACCGATAGACCGCGTCGTCGACGGCGCGCCGTCCCTCGGCCTGAAACTCCGTCTGGAAGAACTCCGCGCTCGCCAGCGTGAACGTGCCGTCTATCTCCTCGCCGACGACGAGGTGCATGGCGTTCGGGTGGATGTTGTACATGCGCTTTGCGACGCGATTGAGTTCGGGCATCACCCCGACAGTCGCGCTCGCGGGCTAAATTCCTGCGGGAGCGACGGCGGCCGAAGACGCCGGCGGCCGCCCGACGAACCGCGTGTCGGGACGAACGCATGGCGCTAGGTCGGGTCGGTCAAAATCCGAGACGGTCAGGGGATACAGACTGTTCGGGAACACAAGAATAATGTGTGAATAAAAGAATTAGAGACGTGTATAAAGTATTAGGCTGTCTCTCAGATTCCTATAAAATTTCACGTTTATCTGACGGTCGCGAGTAAACGAGTATGAAACGAATCGAATTCTCGTACCTAATTATGACCCCTCCGCACCATGTTGTGTTCGTAGGTGCCCTCCAACCAATGTCGAACTCCCCATCTACGGTCCCCCGTGAACGCCTCTCCCAACTCCGTGAGGCTCTCACGGAAGAACGGTCGCTTCGCCTCGGCTTCGAACTCGTCGCCGCACCGCTTCGGTTCGTCGGCTTCTGGGCCGCAGTCGCCCTCCCGTTCCTGTATGTTCCCCTGCTGTTCGGCGGCCTCGAATCGAGCGAGTTCACCGTCTTCGGCGCGCTTCTCGCGCTCAACGCACTCGCGCTCGTGCTCGGCCACAACTACGCCCGCTCGTAGGCGACGGGGTCGAAACGGTTCGTGTCCGCGGCTCACACCGACGCGACCTGCGTGTTCCCGCCACTTCCGCACCCGACGTCCGCTCGTTTCTCCCGACCCTCTTCCCCTCCGCTTCCGGCGCGCCTCCACCGCGTCCCCCGCGATTCTCGCCCGTCTCTCGGGACTCCGTGCGCCCGCCCGGCCACTACCGCACATTCCTCATTTTTGACCGTCCGGAATCGAGTCGCTTTAGCGCGGTCCGGTCTTCGGAGTCGGTATGTCGCTCGCGATGGTTCCACTCGGACGGACGGGAACGACGGTCTCCGAACTCGCGTTCGGGACGTGGCGGTTCGGTCGACAGAACGACGACGGCGAGGTCGAGGTCGGCCGCGACCGCGCCCACGAACTGCTCGACGCGTACGCCGCCGCCGGCGGGAACTTCATCGATACCGCCGACATGTACGGCGACGGCGCGAGCGAGCGGTACATCGGCGACTGGCTCGGAGAGCGCGACCGCGAGGAGTTCGTCGTCGCGTCGAAAATTTTCTGGCCCACGCGCGAGGACGCCAACGGCCGCGGCCTCAACCGGAAACACCTCCGCCGCCAGATGGACCGCATTCTCGACCGACTCGGCACTGACTACGTCGACCTGCTGTACATCCATCGGTGGGACGACGAGACACCGGTCGAGGAGTTCATGCGGACGCTCGACGGGTTCGTCCGCGACGGGAAGGTGAACTATCTCGGCACCTCGACGCTCGAACCCAACGCCTGGAAGGTCGTCAAGGCGAACGAGCTCGCCGACAAGCGCGGTTACGAGCCGTTCAAAGTCGCCCAGCCGCGGTACAACGCCGTCAACCGCGAAATCGAGGGGAACTACCTCGACATGTGCGCCGACTACGATATCGGCGTCGTTCCGTGGTCGCCCTTGGCCGGCGGCTTCCTCACGGGCAAGTACGCCCGCGACGAGCGCCCGCCTGCGGACTCCCGCGCGGCGAACGACCAGCGGTTCGCCGACTCCTACCTCACGCCGTCGAACTTCGACGCGCTCGAACAGGTCGAGGAGGTCGCCGAGGCGGTCGGCGCGTCGCCCGCGCAGGTCAGCCTCGCGTGGCTCATGCATCACCCGCAGGTCACCGCGCCGATTGTCGGCGCGCGCACGGTCGACCAACTCGGCGAGAACGTCGCGGCCGCGGACATCGACCTCACGCCCGAACAGTTCGAACGAATCTCGGTCGCGAAGCGTCGCGTGTCCGCGTAACGCGTTCGTCGCCGCGAACCCGAACCGTCAGGTGTAGGTGTCGTCGGCGGGTATCGGCGCGTATGACCGACGACGCGTTCGACGCCGACGCCTACGTCTCCGAACTCCGGGCGAAACGCGAGGAGAAAGACGACTTCTTCGGGTCGCACCCACAGTCGCCGATCCCGCCTGAGGAACGGGACGACTTCGACGGCCTCGACTACTTCGACCCCGACCCCGACTACCGCGTGACCGCGTCGGTCGAGACGCACGCCGACCCCGAGCCGGTGACGATGGACACCTCGACCGACGGCGAGGTCCGGTATCTCCGCGTCGCCACGTTCCACTTCGAACTCCGCGACGCCGACCTCACCCTCGGCGCGTACCGTCAGGAACACGACGACTCGCCGACGCTGTTCGTCCCCTTCCGCGACAAGACGACGGGACAACAGACCTACAACGGCGGTCGGTACATGGAGCTGACGCCCGACGCGTCCCTCGACGAGTTAGACGGGGTCGTCGTCGACTTCAACCTCGCGTACAACCCGTTTTGCGCGTTCACCGACGCCTTCGAGTGTCCGCTCCCACCCGAGGAGAACTGGCTCGACGTGGTCGTCCCCGCCGGCGAACGGGACTACGAGTAACCGCGACGCGAAAGCGCAAGTTCCATATCGGACGCTTCCGGAGAGACGGATATGGGACTGCTCAGTTCGAAGAAAGCCGTCATCGGGATGGCGCTGATGATCGTCGGGACGCTCGCGATGCTGCCGGGAACGCTACCGAACTCCGCACAGGTGATGTCCTACGCGGTCGTTGTCGGTGCCGGCGCGCTCACCCTCGGAACGTGGCTGGTCGGCACCTCCGAAGAGGGCCGCCCGGTCTGAGACCGGCGCACCCCCTCGTTGTAACGGTGAAGAACCGTCTGTTCTCGCGACGGCGCAGTTCGCCTGTCTGAGCCTGAGCGCGCGTCAGCGACGCGGCCGGACACGCTCCGCGGGAGTGGAGCCACCCGCGGCTCGCGAATCGGTCGGTCGGAAGAAAACGATGCCGCGAAGGCGGTGTTGCGTTCAGGCGTCGGGACCGGACCAACTCTGGAGAGTCGCGGAGTTACTGCCACTCTCGGAGGTCCAGATTACTCGAACAGCCGCGGTCGAGAGGTCGTCGGCCGTCTGCTCAACAACCGTCACTTGGCTCCCGGCGGTAATCTCTGTCTCCGAGTCCGAAGATATCGACTCCCAAGTACCGGTCGTACCGCTCGCCCCGACGAGTTCAGTTCCCGTGGAGTTGTCAAGGGCAACCGTAGAGGTGACGTTGACCTGCGAGGCGTCGATGGAAGTACCGCTTTCGTGGGTGACCGTGAGGGCGGTGCCGTTGTAGTCGAACCCGAAACTCGCCTGCGGAGCAGTGTCGCCGACCTGGTCGCCGAGACCGAGGACGAACGTCCCGATAACGGCCGCGAGAATCACCGTGATGGCGACCATGAGGATAACGCCGATGACCGGCGATACCGCGTCGTCCTCGGCGAGGAGTTGTTTGAAATTCATCTATCCGTTGTAGGTCCACTGCTGGAGCGTGGAGGACGTGCTTCCGCTCTGCGAGTTCCAGATGACGCGAACGGTGTCGCCGTCAGCGAATCCATCAGAGTTGTTTACGACGGCGGACCCACCTGCGGAGATCGGATCGGAGCCACCGTAAGCGGTCCAGTTACTACCGGGATTGCTGAAGTTGCCGGTTACCGTGACCTGGTTTGCGGCAATCTGCTCACCGCTTTCGTGGGTGATGGTCAGGTTGTCGGTGCCGTCGTAATCGAAGCTAAAGCTCGCCTGCGGGGACGTCTCGCTGACCTGGTCGCCGAGTCCGAGGACGAACGTGCCGATGACGGCCGCGAGGATGACTGTGATCGCCACCATCAGGATAACCCCGATGACGGGACTGACTGCACGGTCTTCCGTGAAGAGATGTTTGAGTTGCATGCGTTATGTCCGACACCCGGACGGTATCAGCTCGCCGAAGACACCGGTGGCGCGTCGCTGTCGCGCGACCAGCATCCCTGCCCGGCACCCGTCGCGGTGTGTCCACCCGACCGGTATCTCCGCGATAACTTAAATCTACGTGCCAGATTAATGTGTTATTTCACCTCATGATTCGGGCATTAATATAGTCTTTATATCGTGTTTAAGTCACTAACTACATTCTTCGAGAAACACACGTGAAGGAAATTTGATGTGTCTCGGCGTTCCTCCCGATTCCGACGGGCTCATACGGCGGGTTCGAACGCACCCTGAGACGGACAGTACGGACTCCCGGAGACGGGGACAAAAGAACAGAGCAGAAGAGATACCAGACCGCGACCGCGGGGAGTTACCGCCCCGCGTTCAGCACTCGGACCAGCCGCAGTTCTGACAGGTCTTACAGCCCTCGGAGTAGTAGAGGTCCATCTCGCCGCACTCGGGACACTCGGGGCTCTCGCCCGCCGCGAGCAGGTCCGCGACGGCGTCGTTGTCGGAGCCGTCGTCGACGGCGACGCCGCCGTCGGTGTCCGCGTCCTCGACCGCGGCGGCCTCGGCTTCGACCTCGGTCAGGTTCTGCTGTTGCGGGTAGCCCTTGTCGATATCGCCGTCGAGATACCGCCGCATGGCGGTCCCGATGGCGTCCGGGATGGAGTTGATCTGCTCTCCTTTGTCCCAGGCGACCTTCGGGCTCCGGATGCCCTTCAGCTCGTTCGCGATCTCCTCGGGGTCGACGCCCGAGCGGAGCGAGGTGGAGACGGTCTTGGCGAGCGCCTCGGTGAAGGAGGCGGTGAAACCGCCGGAGTTGCCGATGTTGGCGAACAGTTCGAACGGCTCGCCGTGTTCGTCCTCGTTGATGTTGACGTAGAGCTTCCCGTAGCCGGTGTCGATGCGCTGGGTGACGCCGTACAGCACGTCCGGGCGGGGGCGCTTTTTGCCCACGTCGCTCGGGGAGTCGGCGAAGGCGAGTTCGAGTTCGCTCCCGATGAGGTCCGAGACTTCCTCGGATTCGAGGAACGCCTCCACGTCGCCGAACACGTCGCGAATCTGCGAGACGATGGCCTCGGCGGCCTCCTCGTCGTCGGAGAACTCGGTGTTCTTCGCGCGCGTGGTGAGCACCTGCTTCGAGCGGGTGCCGTCGCGGTAGACGGTGACGCCCTTGCCACCGTGGTCGTAGATGTAGCGGTAGACCTCGTCCATGTCCTCTTTCGAGGCGCTGTTCGGGAAGTTACAGGTCTTCGAGATGGCGGAGTCGACGCCGCTCTGGAGGGCGCACTGGACGCCCGCGTGCTCGATGCCCGCGAGGTCGGAGGTCACGACGAACAGCTCGGAGATGGCGTCCGGGACGGTCGACAGCGAGTCGACACCGTCGAACTCGTTTGCGGCCATCTGCTCTTGGGCCTCGCGCTTGACGGCCTCGACGTCGATGTCGTTGGCCTCCAGCACGCGGAGGAAGTAGTCGTCGAACTCGACGAGCATCTCGTCGCCCTGCACGTCGTCGGAGACGTTCTTGTAGTAGGCGACGTTGTAGATGGGCTCACAGCCGCCGGTGGTGTTCGACACCATCGAGGTGGTGCCCGTCGGCGCGATGGTCGTCGTGTTGTGGTTGCGGATGGGGTAGCCGTCTTCCCAGTCGTCGGCGTCCTCGCCGGTGTGGTGTTCGAACCACTCGCGGTACTCCGTCGGGTTCGCGTACTTCGAGTCTTCCCACGCCTCGAACGGGCCGCGCTCCGCGGCGAGTTCGTGGGAGGCCCGCTTGGACCCGTGGTTGATGTGGGTCATGAGTTGCTGGGCCATCTCGTTGCCCTCTTCGGAGCCGTAGCGGACGCCGAGCTGGATGTACATCTGGGCGAGCCCCATGATGCCGAGGCCGATTTTACGGAGTTCGCGGACCTTCTCCTCGATCTTCTCGACCGGGAAGTCCGACATCGTGACGACGTTTTCGAGGAAGCGCGTGCCGCTTTCGATGCGGTGGTTGAACTCCTCCCAGTCGACGGCGTCTTCGAGGAAGGCGTCCGTCGCGGCCTCCAGCGAGTCGTACTCGTCGCCGTGGGCGTCGTACCAGACGCGCCAGTCGGGCGAGTCCTCCGCGACGAGCGTCGAGAGGTTGATGTGGCCGAGGTTACACGCCTCGTACTCCTCGAGCGGCTGTTCGCCGCAGTTGTGAACGACAATGCCGTTCGCGACGAACGAGTGGGTGTCGGGTTCGGTGAGGTCGTACACGGCCTCGTGTCCGTCCGCCTTGACGGACTCGACGGTGACCTCGAACTGCTCGCTGTACGGTCCGCGGTCGTAGTTGTCGAGCCGCTCTGCCAGCGCGTTGTTCTTCGTCTCGTGGAGGAACCCGATCTCGTCCCGGAATCGGACGAGATTTTCCTTGGCGATGATGAGTTCGTGTCCTGCTTTCGTATCGTACGATTTCATCCCTCCCTTCCCATCGGGGAGTTCTTTCGACCCCTCTTTCTTCCGGTCGGTGAGGACCTTGCTTGCGATGCCGAAGTTGAGGAGTAACTGTTGTGTCTGCTTGAGCAGGTTAGCATCCGTGCTCCAAAGACGGGCCGAGACACCCTTCTCTGGTGTTCCCTGAACGCCTCCGTCGGCGCTGAACAGCCCACGGAGGAACCCGCGAGCCATGTCCTCGCTACCACGCATCACCGCATCGGGAATCTGGAGCTTATTCTCGCCGAGCCCCGATTCGACGGCGTACTCGTACAGTCGCGTCGAGCGGATCCGCTGTTCGACCGCCTGCGGACCACGGTAGCTGTCCGCTCGGTTGATAGTACTCACACCGACAGTGTAGTCACGGTTCTTGTGAGGGTCTCTAACGACAGCGTTGACGTCCGCGGTGAACGATTCAGAAAGCGTCGAGTCGTCGTCGTAAAAGTTCAGTACCGCTCGCTCCTCTTCGTGCTTGAGGTGGCCGTCGCCGACGAGCCAGCCGAGCACGCGACCCTCCTCAGCAGACCCGTGTGACCCGAAGGAACCTTTTCGGTTCTGGATGTGGACCGTGTCGCCGGCGTCGAGGTCTCCGGCTTCGACCCATCCGTCGTCAGTCATGACCCGGTGGTCGACCGTGAGACGTAGTTCGTATCCTTCCTCGGTCGTGAGTTTGTAGACGTCCTTCTCTCCGGTCTTGTAGACGCTACTTGCTTCCTTGACCTGGTCTTCGCTCAGGCGGCCATCGACGACCACGTCGCGAGCGACACCCTGCTCGTACAGCTCTTCGGCCGGGACGAGGCCGCTCTCGGTACTTATCAACGTGTCACCGGTGACGCACGGGTTGGTCGCGAGGATGCGGTGGTCGGGGTGTTTTTCGACGTCGAAGGAGTGCTGTTTGTTCGCGCGTTCGAGGTAGACGACGCCGGGTTCGCCGTTCTCCCACGCGCCCTCGATGATCTGGTCCCAGAGTTCCTTCGCGGGGACCGACAGCACCTCGCCGACCTCGACGTACTCGCCGAGATCGAACATGTCGTAGATCTCTTTCGTCTGGGGCGTGGCGACGTGCGGCTCTTCGGTGCGGGGGTTCGTGAAGACGAACTCCTCGTCGTTGTACAGCGCCTCCATGAAGCCGTCGGTGATACCGACGGAGATGTTGAAGTTCGAGAGGTGGCCCTCGACGGCGTTGCGGAGGTGCTTGGGGACGCGCCCGTCCTCGTCGATGAGTTCGCGTGCCTCGTCGAGCGCGTCGACGAACTTGGTGTGGGTGAAGTCGTCGGGGTCGTTCAGGCGGAGCGTGTGCGCGAGCGACACGTCCTTGTTCTTCGCGTGGAGGAACTGGATGACGTCGGGGTGGCTGACGCGCATGACGCCCATCTGCGCGCCGCGGCGCGCGCCGCCCTGCGCGATGGTCTCGCACATCTGGTCGAACGTCCGCATGAACGTGATGGGTCCGGAGGCGATGCCGCCGGTCGAGCCGACCGCGTCGCCGTAGGGGCGGAGCTTCCAGAAGGCGTAGCCCATGCCGCCGCCGGACTGGAACACCTCGGCGGCCTCCTTGGCCGTCTGGTGGATGTCGGTGATGTCGTCACCGGGCGAGTCGACGAAACAGGCAGACAACTGCTGGAGTTCGTCGCCGGCGTTCATGAGCGTCGGCGAGTTCGGCATGAACGAGAGCTGTTCCATCAGCTCCTCGAACGTCTCGCGCTTCTCGACGACGACCTCGCGTACCTCCTCGGGGAGTTCGGAGACGAGAGTGTCGTAGGCGAATTTGTTGACGTTGTACACCGAGAGCGTCGCCTCGGCCTCGTCGTCGTCGGCCGTGACGCCCTTGCCGAAGACCTCCGCGGCGAGTTCGTCTCGGCGCGGGTGGTCCGGCTTGATAAGGTCGGGCGTGACCGTGATTTCGGTGTCGCGCTTTTCGGCCTCGAAGACGGCCTCCGCGAGCGCGATGTTCTTCGCGACGCGGGGGAACAGGTCCTCCTGCGTCTCGATGAGGTCGCCGTCGGCGTCCTTGCGGAGGTAGCGGGCGGGGAGGATGTTGCTGTAGGCGTTGCCCGTCATCCGCGCTTCGAGAGTCTCGCCTTCGGTCCGCTTGACCGGAAGCACGAGCTCGTCCGTCGAGAGGTTCGCGTCGCTCATCTTACTGTGCCTCCCGCCCGAGCCGCGTTCGGGCGAGGTCGCGTCGATAGTGTCCGGAAATTCCGCTCATTGGTGACGATATTGGTGTGTGTTGCGTGGTTGGTTAAGGGCTTCGAACTCGGAGGTTCGACCGCCGAACGTATCATACTTAGTGCAATTACCCGACGGCCGACGACCGGGTCCGAAGTGCACGGATTCAGACGACGGACGGAAACCACATAACCGTAGGTAGAGCGGAGCGAAAGTGAAATCGTGATGCGAGAAATCGCAAGACGTAGCCGTGATATCCAGTAGAACGTGAGGGGGGAGACGAAGCGTCTGAAACCGTCACATGGTGAACGGTCCCGCATCACCGGAGAGGATATAAAGGAAGACCGGACAGTCGACGGCCGCATAATTATCAGAATTTGTATGTTCTAATTCCGCGGTCGCTCAGGGGTGCCGAAATCCGTCGTTTCGGCCGAAAAGTCACGCCGGAACCGAGCGACGAGACCGCCCACAAGCTTATCCGCTCTACGGGTGTCATATCGGGGTATGGTACTGACTCCCCTCGCGCTCACCCCGCTACAGCTCGGCGGCCTGCTCTCGGGGCCGCTCGGTCAGATGCTCGTGGTGCTCGCGGCCGTCGCCGTCGTCATCCTCGTCGGCCGGCTGTTCCTCAAAGTCGCGTGGCGACTGGTCACCATCGCCGCCATCGTCGTGGGCGCGCTGTTGTTGCTGTCGTTTTTCGGCATCAACGTCCTCTGAGACGACAGTAGAGCCGCCTGTCCGCGACTGAGAAGAGAACGTCGCAGGCGGGAGTCAGCAGTCGCACCTCGACGCGGCCGAATCTGACCCGTCTCAGGCCACGTCGAAGCCGGCGACCGACGTGAGGAAGTTTCTGACGACGCCGTGTCCCGACCCCGTGAGCACGCTCTCGGGGTGGAACTGGACGCACTCGATGGGATACTCGCGGTGACGAACGCCCATCACGAGGGCCTCGCCGTCGTGGTCGGTCGTCGCCGAGACGTCGAAGCAGTCGGGGACCTCCGTGGCGACGAGGGAGTGGTAGCGCCCGGCCGGGAAGCCGTCTTCGAGGCCGCCGAAGACGCCCTCGCCGTCGTGGTCGACCGGGAACGCCTTGCCGTGAATCGGCTCCGGGGCGTGGCCGATGGTTCCGCCGTAGGCGTACACCGCGGCTTCGAGGCCGAGACAGACCCCGAGCGTCGGAATCTCGGTCGAGAGCTCCGCGAGCACGTCGTTCGTCACGCCCACGTCGCGGTCGTTCTTCGGATGCCCCGGCCCCGGCGAGATGACGATGGCGTCGGGGTCGAGGTCGCGTATCTCGTCGAGCGACGCGGTGTTCTTCCGCACCTCGATGTCGAGCGGTTCGCCCTCGACGGTCTGCTCGGAGAAGTACTCCACGAGGTTGTACGTGAACGAATCGAAGTTGTCGACGACGACGAGCCGAATCATTGCGACGCCTCCTCGGTCCCGTACTCGATGCGGCGGACGGCGTCGAGCACCCCACCCATCTTCTGTTCGGTCTCCTCGTACTCCGCGGTCGGGTCGGAGTCGGCGACGATGCCGGCCCCCGCGCGGACGGTGATGGTGTCCTCCGAGCCGCCGGCTTCGAGCGTCGCGGTCCGGATGACGATGGCCATGTCGGCGTCGCCGGTCCACGAGTAGTAGCCGACGCCGCCGCCGTAGACGCCGCGGGGCTCGGCTTCGAGGTCGTCGATAATCTCCATCGCGCGGACCTTCGGCGCGCCGGTGAGCGTCCCCGCGGGGAACGTCACGCGCGTGGCGTCGAAGGCGTCCGAGTCGCCGTCGAGCGTCCCCGAGACGGTCGATTCGATGTGCTGGACGTGGCTGTACTTGATGATGCTCATGAAGTCCTCGACGCGGACGCTCCCGGGCATCGAGACCCGGCGCACGTCGTTGCGGCCGAGATCGACGAGCATCGTGTGCTCGGCGCGCTCTTTCGCGTCCGCGAGGAGTTCGCCGGCGAGGCGGCGGTCCTCGACCGGGCCGGAGCCGCGCTGGCACGTCCCCGCGATGGGGTTGACGACGACGCGGTCGCCGCGCACGGAGACGAGCGTCTCGGGGCTCGCGCCGACGACGCGCCGGTCGCCGTGCCGGAGTAAGTACATGTACGGCGAGGGGTTCACCTCGCGCAGGGAGGCGTACAGGCCGACCGGGTCCACCTGTCCGCGGAGTTTCCGGGTGCGCGAGATGACGCCCTGATAGATGTCGCCGTCGCGGACGTGTTCTTTCGTCTTCCTGACCGCGGCCTCGTAGTCCTCGCGCGAACCGGCGTCCTCGCCGGTCCGCTCGAAGCCGCCGGGCGAGGGGTCGTCCGCCGCGCGGAGCTTCTCGGCGACGCGTTCGGCCTCGGCGACGACGCCGTCGTACACTTCGCCGGGGTCGTCGTCGGGGGTAACGACGGGGGTACAGACGAGGCGGACGGCGTCCTCGCGGTGGTCGAACGAGAGGGTCCGGGTCGTGAGGACGAACTCGGCGTCCGGGTCGTCGGTGTCGGGGCGCTCGCGGCCGACTTCGTCGAGCCAGAGGTCGTAAACGGCCTCGTAGGCGAGGAAGCCGACCAGCCCGCCGGTGAGCGTCTGACGGTCCGTCTCGGGGAAGTTGACGCGCGGGAGGTCCGGGAGCGCGCCGCGCAGGGAGTCGAGCACGTCGCCGTCGCCCGCGCCGACGAACTCCGCGGCGGGACCGCCGAGGTCGGTCACGTCGACGCCGTCGGGGCCGACCGTCACGACCGCTTCTGGGTCGTAGCCGACGAACGAGAAGCGGGCGTGCGAATCGGCGGCGGCCGCGGGCGCCGAGAACGCGCCCTGCGGGTTGCTGGACGAGACCTTCTCGGCGCTCTCCAAGAGGAAGCCGTAGTCGCTTCGGTCGGCGAGCGTCGTGTACGCGGCCAGCGGGTCCACGGACGCGTCGAGGTCGGAAACGAGGTGCGTCACGACCGGTTCGTCCGCGTCGCCGACGAGGTCGACAAACTCGTCGCGGTCGGTGTCGGGAGCCGTCACGCGAGCGCCTCCTCGTGGTCATCGGACTCCCCGCGAGCCGCCTTCGCCGCGGCGACGAACGCGCGGACCGCGTCGTGGTCCTTGACGCCGCCTGAGGCCTCGACGCCGCTGGCGACGTCGACGCCGTCGGGTTCGACCGTCCGAACCGCCTCGGCGACGTTGTCGGGCGACAGGCCGCCCGCGAGCACCACGGGTACGTCGACCGCTTCGACGAGTTCGCGCGAGGCGTCCCAGTCGTGGGTCTCGCCGGTCCCGCCCGCGCCCGAGGCGGAGGGCGTGTCCACGAGGACGGCGTCGACGACGGGCGCGACAGCGCGTGCGCGGTCGAGGTCGGTGGCGTCCACGACGGGGACGACGCGGACGCCGGTCGCGCGGAGCGAGTCGAGGTCGTCGGCCGCGAACTCGCCGTGGAGTTGGAGCACGTCGGGGCCGACCTCGCGGGCGAGGTCGCGGGCGTGGTCGATGGAGTCGGGCATGGTCACGAGGACGGTCGTGAGGAACGGCGGCGCGGCGGCGAACAGCCCGCGGGCGTGCTCGCGAGAAATCTCGCGGGGCGTGTCCACGGGCACGTCGCAGATGGCACCCACCGCGTCGGCACCGGCCGCGTCGACGGCGTCGAGGTCGGCCTCGTTGGTGACGCCGCACACTTTGACGCGGGTCATCTCACGCCTCCCGGAGCGCGTCGAGTTTGGCTTCCGCGGCACCGGAGTCGATGGCGTCGCGGGCGACCTCGACGCCCTCCTCCAGCGAGTCCGCGAGGTCGGCGACGTAGACGGCCGCGCCGGCGTTGGCGAGGATGAGGTCGCGCTTCGGCCCGGTCACGTCGCCGGTGAGGATGCCTTCGAGGTCGTCGGCGTTCTCCTGCGGCGTGCCGCCGGCGACCGCCTCGATGGGGGCCCGTTCGAGACCGAGGTCGGCGGGCGTGAGCGTGTACTCGGTGATTTCGTCGCCGTCGATTTCGGCGACCGTCGTCGCGTCGTGGAGCGCGATTTCGTCCATGCCGGAGCCGTGGACGACGAGGGCGCGCTCGACGGGCATGTGCGACAGCGACTCGGCGATGAGCGGGACGAGGTCGGCGTCGTAGACGCCGAGGACCTGCGCGTCGGCCCCGGCGGGGTTCGTCAGCGGCCCGAGGACGTTGAATACGGTCCGCATGCCGAGTTCTTTCCGCGGGCCGATGACAGCCTTCATCGCGGGGTGGAACACGGGCGCGAGCATGAAGCCGACGCCCTTGTCATCGATGCACGCCTCGACGGACTCGGGTTCGGCCTCGACGTTCACGCCGGCGACCTCCAGCACGTCGGCGCTCCCGGAAGACGAAGAGACGGAGTAGTTGCCGTGCTTGGCCACCGCCGCGCCCGCGCCGGCCGCGACGAGCGCGCTCGTGGTCGAGACGTTGATGGTGTTGTAGTCGTCGCCGCCGGTGCCGCAGGTGTCGACGAGCGGGCCGCGGTCGGGCTCGATGGTCAGGGCGGCGTCGCGCATTCCCTGCGCGAAGCCCGCGATTTCGGCCTCGGTCTCGCCTTTCGCCCGGAGTGCGGCGAGGAGCGCGCCGATCTGCGCCTCGGTCGCGTCCTCGAAGACCGCCCGCGCGGCGTCGCGCGCCTCCTCGACAGTCAGGTCCGCACCGCCGGTCACACGTTCGATATAATCCTGCATTGGTAATCACCGATGTACTTCTTCGGGTTATGATGTACAAATCCGTACATCGGCTTAAGGGTGTCGGGCTGGCGAAAATCGCCGCCATCGGGCGGTCGCCGCACGGGGTGAATCGACCGCGACGGACGGCGGGACCGCGCTGTGACCCGAATCGCCGCACGTAGTCCGATTCGAAAGCTTAAATTGTAACCCCGGACAACGGAGAGATACGTCCGAACGGACGCGGGAAGCACCGTAACCGGGTTGGTGGTCTAGTCTGGTTATGACACCTCCTTGACATGGAGGAGGCCGGCAGTTCAAATCTGCCCCAACCCACTCCTCTTCCCGCGTTTCGGCGTTCGGCGATGTTCGCAACACACCGGGTTGGTGGTCTAGTCTGGTTATGACACCTCCTTGACATGGAGGAGGCCGGCAGTTCAAATCTGCCCCAACCCACTACTTTCTCGCGACGAATTACCTCCCGAGCACCGCGTAGCGTGTGCTCGGTACCCCGAGTCGCGTGCAATCGTGTCGCGGGTCAGATTTGAACCAGCGAGCAACGTGCGACACCCAGTGTCGCAGTAAAATGACCGGCGGAGCCGTGAGTCGCGTAGCGTTGCGAGTGAGGTTCACGCGAGCGACGCGAGCGTGTTACTCGACACAGCCTCCCGCACCACCCAACCGAACAGACAGTCTCCCGCACCACCCAACCACTATGTCCATCGCCCGCGAATTCCGCCCATGACCCTCCTACAGATTCCCGGCGGTCCGGAACTCGTCATCCTCGCGCTGTTGCTCCTCATCCCGCTCGCGGTCGTCTATCTGGGCTACAAGCTCATCCAGTCGCTCCGTGCGTTCGACGAGGGCAGACAAGAGCGGACACAGCGGTAGCGTCACGACGGCACGTCGGGTCGGGCGTCGTCGCTTCGACTCTCGGCGGCTCCCGTCGGCGACGCCGACCGCTGTCGCTGGTGGTGGAGACGCGCCAGTTGGAGCGTCACCGCGTAGCCGACGACGGCGAGGGCGACGGCGAGAATCGTGTTGCCGACGAGCTGTCGAAACAGGATATCGAGACCGGCGTCGAGCGACACGTCTGCGACTGAGGCCCCCGGAACCGGGCCGAGCAGGTGCGACCCGAGCCAGAAGCTCGCGCCGTACACCGCCCATTTGACGGGCGGGTTGAACACGACGAGCGTGGCGACGAGCGCGAGTCGGCTCGCCCGCTCGACGAAGTAGGCGATGAGGGCGAACAGCGCGAGGGCGGTCCCCGCGGTCGGCATGGCCACGAAGAAGACGCCGAACGCGAAGCTAGCGGCCACCTCGTGGGGGGTGTGGTCCGCCGCGAACGCTCGTTCGAGGCCGGACCGGACGCGGGGACGAATTGACGCGAGACGGTCGTACACTCGTCGCGACTAGAAGCGAGACGGCGTTATCAACGCTTCGCCGGATTTGGTTACTGGTAGCAGTCAGCGTGGAACGACTGACGACCGGCGGGCGGCGGTCAGCGGAACCGGCGGTCCGACTCCCACTTGTCCTTGAGTTCTATCATCTGGCCGACGTCGCGGGCCACGTCCGAGAGATGGAAAGCGATGTCCGTGGCGGTCACGATACCGACCATCTCGGAACTGTCGACGACGACGACGAACTTTTTCACCCGCTTTTCGCGCATCTTCTTGGCGGCCGCACGCGCGGTGGAGTCCGGTCGGACCCACTTGATGGGACTCGACATGACCGCGCGGGTCGGGACCGCCGAAAGCGGCTTCCCGCTCGCCACGCCGGCGCGGAGCGCGTCCGACTCGGTGACGATGCCCGCGGGGCCGCCGTCGGCCGTCACGACGACGCTCCCCGCGCCCTCGCGGAGCATGGTCCGGGCGCAGTCGGCGACGCTCGACCTCAGGTCGACGGTCGCCACCTCGTCGGTCATGATGTCGTCGACGCGCATCTCAGACGTCCGCGGGCATGTCCGCTTTCGCGGCCGTCAGGGTCGCCGAGGACCGCCCGTCGAGCGTGCTCCCGGCGGCGGGGCCGTCGGTGGGGAGGTCGGCGCGGGCGTTCTCGTCTATCGTAGATGCCGTCTGTTGATACTGGACGGCGCCGACGCCGGCGACGTGGACTGAGACGGGCACCATCGCGGCGACGAGCCGCCGCATGTCGGTCTCCGTAATCGCATCAGGAAGCCGTGATTCGGCCTCCAAAACGAGGTTCTCGGCCATTACCGTACCGACTCGAATATGGTGTATAAATCCGCACATTCGAGTATCAAACGAGATACTGGACGACACGACAGACGGCGGACCGACACCGACAGTCGCGAACGCGAGTCGAGCCGACTCGAGCGTCAGCCATACACCTGTTGGGCGCTAGCAGACGGCATGGAAACCGAGTTCCGCCTGCTCGTGGCGGGCTTCTGCATCGTCGCGCCGTCGCTGTTGTTCGTCGGGTTCATCAGACTGCTCGACGCCATGCGCGAGGACGCCCTCGTCGAGCGCATCCTCGACAGGGTCGACGAGGGCAACGGGCCGACCGGAACGGCGCTCGACCCGACGACGTTCCTGCGGTCCGCGCGGGAGCAGTCGCGCCGGCGGACGACGGTCTGTCGGGAGTGCGGCGCGCCGAACGCGACCGCCGGCGGGCGCTGTGGGCTGTGCGGGGCGGCGTTGCGATAGGGGCGAAAAAGAACCAACAGGCCGAAAACCGCGTTCGAGGCGGAGTTAGAGGAAGTCTTCGATGTGGTCGGCGACCTCGTTGGGGGTGTCGCCGACGGGGACGCCCGCGTCGTTGAGGGCGGAAATCTTGGACTCAGCGGTACCCGTGCCCGACCCGGAGACGATAGCGCCGGCGTGACCCATGCGCTTGCCCGGCGGTGCCGTGCGGCCGGCGATGAAGCCGGCGACGGGCGTGTCCATGTGCTCCGCGATGAACTTCGCGGCCTGCTCTTCGTCCTCGCCGCCGATTTCGCCGCACATGACGACGGCGTGGGTGTCGGGGTCGTTCTCGAACGCTTCGAGGGCGTCGACGAACGAGGTGCCGATGATGGGGTCGCCGCCGATGCCGATGGCGGTGGTCTGGCCGATGCCGCGCTCGGTCAGGTTCGAGACGACCTGGTAGGTGAGGGTGCCGGAGCGGGAGACGAGGCCGACGTTCCCCTCCTCGAAGATGTTGCCGGGGAGGATGCCGAGCTTGGACTCGCCGGGCGTGATGATGCCCGGGCAGTTGGGGCCGATGAGGTGCGTGTCGGTCTCCGACAGGCGCTTGTTGACCTTGGCCATGTCCTGCGTCGGGACGCCCTCGGTGATGGCGACGACGAGGTCGAGGTCCGTGTCGAGCGCCTCGAAGATGGCGTCGCCCGCGAACGCCGGCGGAACGAACACGACCGAGGCGTTGGCGTCTTCCTCGTCGACCGCCTCTTCGACGGTGTCGTAGACGGGGATGCCGTCGACGTCCTGACCGCCCTTACCGGGGGAGGTCCCGGCGACGACGTTCGTGCCGTATTCGACCATCTGCCGGGTGTGGAACTTGCCTTCGCCACCCGTGATACCCTGTACAACCACTCGCGTGTCGTCGTCGACGAAAATGCTCATTGGGACACCTCCTGTGCGTTCTCGACGGCACGCTGGACGGCGTCCTCCAGCGTCCCCTCGACCTGTACGAGGTCCGTGTTCAGAATCTCCATACCCTCCTCGGCGTTCGTGCCCGCGAGGCGGACGACGACCGGCTTGGGAATCTCGTCGAAGCTCTCTAAGGCCTCGTTGATACCCTTGGCGACCTCGTCGCCGCGGGTGATGCCGCCGAAGATGTTGAACACGACGGAGTCGACGTTCTCGTCGGAGAACACCATGTCAAGCGCGTTCGACACGCGCTCTGCTTTCGCGCCGCCGCCGATGTCGAGGAAGTTGGCGGGTTCGCCGCCGAAGTAGTCCACGAGGTCGAGCGTCGTCATGACGAGCCCGGCACCGTTGCCGATGATACCGACGTTACCCGACAGGCGGACGTAGTCGAAGCCGTACTCGCCGGCCTTGGCTTCGAGGTCGTTCTCGTAGGCGTCCTCTTCCATCGCCGCGAGGTCGTCGTGACGGAACAGGGCGTCGTCGTCGATGTTCATGACGGCGTCCGCGGCGACGATGTCGCGGTCCGAGGTAATCATGACGGGGTTGATTTCGATGTCCGAGGCGTCGTTCGACTCGTAGAGGTCGTACAGCGTCGTGAGGAACGAGGCCACGTCGAAGGCGACGTCGCGGGGGATACCCGCCTCGAAGACGACCTTGCGGGCCTGATAGGGGTGCAGGCCGAACGCGGGGTCGATGTGTTCGCGCGCGATGGCATCGGGGTTCTCCTCGGCCACTTCCTCGATGTTGACGCCACCTTCCGTCGAGACCATCGCGACGGGCTTGCCCTCGCTTCGGTCCATCGTGATGCCGACGTACAGCTCGTTCTCGAAGTCGACACCGGCCTCGACGAGCACCCGCTCGACCGTGTAGCCCTTGAGATCCATCCCGAGGATGTCCTCTGCGGCCTGTCGAGCCTCGTCCTCGTCCGTGGCGATTTTGATGCCACCGGCCTTGCCACGCCCACCGACGTGTACCTGCGCCTTGATGGCGGCGGGGTATCCGATCTCCTCGACCGCCTCCATGACCTCCTCTACCGACGACGCGAGACGGGACTCTGGCACCGGAATCCCAGCCTCTGCGAAGATATCCTTCGCCTGGTATTCGTGAAGCTTCATTACCATGCGTGGGAGGGGAAGGCACGCGCTTAAATCCCATTCATCTACGTTCAGGGTCGACGGTGTCAGACTCTCCTAATAGATAACTCGTTTTGCATATATGCATTCTATGAGGGCTGAGCGGCACGCGTAGGGTCAAATCAACCCGAAGCTCTGGATAGGAAAACACTTTTGGGTATATGCAATCTAAAGCGCATACAGAGATGAACCCAGATACGCTGGATCTAATCAGCAAGAACATCGAGAGGAACCACGACAAATACGTGGCAATGGGTTCGCCCGGTGAGGTCGCCGAGGACCGAGTCTAAGCTAAAATCCGTTTTCCCGACCGTGGTTGATTACGCTTCGTAACTGTTTGAGCGTCGGCTTCATCGACATACGATTCTCGCAGTCCAAGAGGAAGTTTCGGAAATAGCGATGCCAACTAACGTATAGTTCGTCTTTCAGCCACAGGGAATTGTATTTCACATCCGAATGGAGGCCACGAATTATCTTGGAATGCAGTACGGCACGCTCAATATGATCTCCGGGCCACTCCTCGTCGGGAAAGTCGACATCGTTCTGCTTCAGCAAGCGGCATTGAAGCCGAATTACGTTCTCTCGAAACCGGTCCTCCGCGAGGTCCTCGGGCGTGGAAACCCCACGCTCTACTAGCCGGTTCAAGAGTTGTTTCTCGGAGAGATACATTGGACCGTCTCGTTTCTGCCATGGCGCGAGGTTTCGGTCCATAGTGTAGGGAAAATACGTAATAGGATAAGAACTTCTGTGTAACTATGCGCGCTGTCAGATTCCACGACCACGGCGGACGCGACGTGCTTCAGGTAGACGACATCGACACGCCCGAGCCGGCGGCGGGCGAGGTCCTCGTCGAAGTCGCGGCCGCGGGCGTCAACCCCGTCGACACGTACTTCCGGGAAGGCTCGTACCAGCCGTTCGCGATGCCGATGATTCCCGGCATCGACGTGGCCGGGACGGTCGCGGCGGTCGGGGCCGACGTGACGGGATTCGCGGAGGGCGACCACGTCGTCGGCACCGGCATCGGCAAGGATCATTACGGCGGCTACGCCGAGTTCGCGGCCGTTCCGACCGACCGCCTCGCGGTCCTCTCGGACGACGTGAACCTCGTCGCGGCCGGCGGCGCGGGCGTCGCCGGCGTCACCGCGTGGCGCGCCCTCGTCGACCACGGCGGCATACAGCTCGGCGACACGGTGCTGATTCACGGCGGCTCCGGCGGTGTGGGTCACGCCGCGGTCCAGCTCGCCGCGGCGTCCGGCGCTCGCGTCATCGCCACCGCCGCGCCCGACTACCACGACCGGGTATCCGAACTCGGCGCGGACGTGGTCCTCGACTACGACCGCGACGACCTCGCCGACGCCGTCGTGGACGCCGCGACGGGCGACGGCGTGGACCTGACGCTCGACCACCGGTTGGACGATTACCTCCAGTTCGACGCCGACGTGGCCGCCCACGGCGGTCGCATCGTCGGCATCGGCGAGAACGACCCCGAAGTCGGTTTCGACCTGTCGTCGGCCGCTCGGGGGAAGGACCTCTCGTTGACGATGATGAGCATGTTCAACACGCCCGACCTCTCCGCGCCCCTGCGCGAACTCGCCGGCCAGATGGGCGCGGGCGAGTTCGAAATCGACGTGGCGCGGACCTACGACCTCGACGAGGCCGCCGAGGCCCACCGCGCCGTCATGGAAGACAGCTTCCTCGGCAAGTTAGTCATCACGCCCTGACGGCGACGCTGAAGGGTGACGACGCGGCCGGTCGCCGCCGGGCGCACAGCCGCGACCGAGTTATGTTCCGTGCGCACGTATCGCACAGCGTATGGACGTGATATTCGACTTCGACGGAACCGTAGCTCTCGTGACCGGTGCGAGCGGCGCGCTCGGCGGCGCAGTCGCCCGCGCGTTCTACGAGGCGGGCGCGTCAGTCGCGGCCGCGGACGTGGTCGAACCCGACGACGAAGACGGCTTTTTCGAGGCCGAGGACGTTCGATTCTACGAGGGAGACTTCACCGACGAGGACGACGTGGCGCGCGTCGTCGACGCGGTCGTCTCCGACTTCGGCCGCCTCGACCACCTCGCCAACATCGCCGGGACGTGGCGCGGCGGGACGCCGGTCGATGAGACGGACGCGGACACCTTCGACTTCCTGTTCGACGTGAATCTCAAGACGATGTTCCTCGCGTCGAAACACGCGGTTCCGCATCTCCGCGAGACCGAGGGGTCCGTCGTGAGCGTCTCGGCCCGCTCGTCGCTGGAGGGCGGCGAGGGCGACGGCGTCTACCGGGCGTCGAAGGCGGGCGTCCGCCTGCTCACGGAGACCATCGCCGAGGAGAACCGCGGGGTCGTGCGCGCGAACGCGGTCATGCCGAGCGTCATCGACACGCCGATGAACCGCGAGATGATGGCCGACGCCGACTTCGACGCGTGGGTCAAACCGGAGGAAATCGCCCGGACCGTCCTCGCGCTCTGTTCGGACGCGACCCCCGTGACGAGCGGCGCGGCCGTCCCGGTGTACGGCGAGGCCTGAGACGCCCGACTCGTGGCAACACCCGTCACGAGACGGTATGACATTCGTTTCGGTGCGCGCGAATTTTTACGCGGTGCGTAAGGGATTCACGAACACGACACTCGTTAGAAAAATGAGGATATTTGGGGTCTGAATTCGGACGAACGTTCCTCATACTACAGTTGGTTGGAGAATTATGTTGATTTCCCCCCGATATGCGACGGCATACCGCGTCATTTATCACACCCACATCGGCAACAGGGTGGTAGACATGACCGAACGTGAAACGTGGGCAACCAGGGCGGGGTTCATCCTCGCGGCCGTCGGCAGTGCGGTCGGCCTCGGGAACATCTGGCAGTTCCCGTTCAAGACCGCCGAGTTCGGCGGTGCCTCCTTCCTGATCGTCTACCTCGTCGCGGCGCTCGGCATCGGCCTCCCGGCCATCCTCGCCGAGTTCGTCATCGGACGCAAAGCCAACCTGAACACCATCAGCGCCTTCGAGAAACTCGGCTACAAGGAGTGGCGCGTCGTCGGTGCCATCGGCCTGTTCACCGGCTTCTGGATTCTGTCGTACTACAGCGTCGTCGGCGGCTGGGTCCTCCGATACATCGGCGGGAGCCTGACGGGCGCGTACTTCGCCGCCCCCGCGGAGTACTTCGGTCAGGTGTCCGCCGGGATGGAGGCGCTCGCGCTCCACGCCGTGTTCATGGCGCTCGTCGTCGGCATCGTCGCCGCCGGCATCGAAGACGGCATCGAGAAGGCGACGAAGCTGATGGTGCCGAGCATCATCGTCATCCTCGGCGCGCTCGCCGTCTTCGCCTTCACGCTCCCCGGCGCGTCGGCGGGCTACGCGTACTTCCTCTCGCCCGACTTCAACGCGCTGTCGGAGAACTTCGCCGAAATCGTCCCCTTCGCCGTCGGGCAGGCGTTCTTCTCGCTGTCGCTCGGCATGGGCGCGATGATCACCTACGCCTCCTACATCGACGGCGACCAGAGCCTGTTCGGCGACGGTATCACCATCGTCTTCCTGAACAGCTTCGTCGGCATCCTCGCCGGGCTCGTCGTCCTCCCGCTCCTGTTCGCGCAGGGCATCGACCCCAACACGAGCGGCGCGGGCGCGGTGTTCATCAGCGTCGCCGGCGCGTTCGGCGACATCCCCGGCGGCCAGATAATCGGCTTCGTCTTCTTCGCGGTCGTGCTCATCGCGGCGCTCTCGTCGGCGATTAGCCTGCTCGAAGTCGTCGTCTCGTGGGCCATCGACAACTACGACGTGTCCCGCCCGCAGATGGCCGTCGGCCTCGGCGGGACCATCTTCCTGCTCGGCGTCCCCTCGGCCATTGACTCCGCGTGGCTCGGCTGGTTCGACACGCTCGCCTACCAGCTTCTCCTCCCGCTTTCGGTCCTCGGCATCCTCGTCTTCGCGGCGTGGGTCTACGGCGCACCCGCCATCGACGAACTGATGAAGGGGAGCGGACTCGGCGAGGGCGTCGGCCTGACGTGGCTCTGGCTCGCCCGCACGCTCGTCATCGTCGCCGTCGTGGCGACGCTCGCCCTCGGCCTCCAGACGCTGTTCCTCGGCGAGAGCCCGGCTATCATCCCGCCCCTCTGAGGCGGCGAACGGTCCCGCTTTTCGGGCGGTTAGGAATCGTCGATAGCGACGCGTTTTCTTCGACTATTCCACGGCAATTTTCGCTCGTAGACCACCCAAAACCGTTAAATTTCTCCGATGACGTATCGTCGGTCCGAAAGCCCTTTTACCGGTGGACTGGCAATGGGTGTCAATGACACGAGAAACATGGGCAACACGGCTCGGGTTCATCCTCGCGGCCGTCGGGAGCGCGGTCGGCCTCGGGAACATCTGGCGGTTCCCGTGGCAGACCGCAGAAAACGGCGGCAGTGCGTTCCTCGTCGTGTACCTCGGCATCGTCCTCCTCGTCGGCGTCCCCGGACTCCTCGGCGAGTTCGTCATCGGTCGCCGCGCGAAGAAGTCGCCGGTCGGGGCGCTCCGGGACCTCTCGGGGTCGAACAAGTGGGGTATCGTCGGCGCGTTCTCGGTCGTCACCGGTATCTCGTTGCTTTCGTTCTACAGCGTCGTCGGCGGGTGGATCATCCGCTATCTCCTCGAAAGCGGGGCCGCGGTCGTCGGCGGGAACCCCGCGTACTTCACGAATCCGGGCCAGTACTTCGGCGGCGTCTCCGCCGGCGTCGACGCGGCGCTCTACCACCTCTTGTTCCTCGGCCTGACCGCGCTCATCGTCTTCGCGGGCGTCCGCAAGGGCATCGAACTCGGCACGAAGGTCATGATGCCCGCCGTGCTCGTCCTCCTCGTCGGCCTCGCCGGCTGGGCCGCGACCCAGCCCAACGCGGCCGCGGGCTACGCCTTCTTCCTCCGGTTCGACCCCTCTGTCATCTCCGAGAACTTCTTCGCCATCCTCGGCCCCGCCGCCGGGCAGGCGCTGTTTACCCTCTCGCTGGGCGCGGGCACGATGATAACGTACTCCTCGTACCTCGGCGAGGACCGGTCGCTCCCCTTCGACGGGAGCGCCATCGCCATTCTCAACACGAGCGTCGGCATCATCACCGGCCTCGTCGTCTTCCCGCTTCTGTTCTCGCAGGGCATCAACCCGACCGAGACCGGCACCGGACCGGGCGCGCTGTTCGTCGGCCTCGCCGGGGCGTTCTCGCAACTCCCCGCGGGGACGCTCATCGCCACCGCGTTCTTCGCCGTCGTGACGCTCGCGGCGCTGTCGAGTTCTATCAGTATGCTCGAAATCCCCGTCGCGTTCCTCGTCGATGAGTACGGCGTCTCCCGCCACCGCGCCGTCGCCGGGATGACCGGGGTCGTCGCCGTCACCGGAACCGTCTGCGCGTTCAACCCGGGCATCTTCGGCTTCGTCGCCGGGCCGCTCGTGAACGTCCTCCTGACCGCCGGCCTCGCCGCGTTCCTCCTGTTCGTCGGCTGGGTCATGGGACGCGAGGCGCTCGAAGAGTTCGCCGCGGGCGCGGGCGACTTCGGAAAGTCCCTCGGAACGCCGTGGCTCTTCGCCGTCGGCGTCGTCCTCCCGCTGTTCCTCGTCTTCACGCTCCTCACGCACTTCGGCGTGGACACGACCATCGGCTTCTGGCCGACCGTCGCCGTCGCCGTCGTCGGGTCCGCCGCCGCCTTCTTCGGCCTTCGACAGCCCGACTCGGTCGTCTGAGCGGCGACCTCTCCGCCGCGTTCGAGCGGCGACTCGCCTCCGAACCCTCCGTTTTCCGCGACGCGACCGCGAGAAGCGGTCCGCGCCTCCGCCGACAACTGTGATGATTGTTCCACCTATTATTCGACAACTGTCGAAGTAAGGGTTGCCGGATTGCGGAACTCCTTTGACCGAGGACTGCGGACCGATGTTTCAATGAGCGAAGGTGGTCTGGCATGACGATGGAAGACCGGATCGACGAACTCCGCGAGAAGCGCGAGGAAGCCCTGAAAGGCGGCGGTGAGGACCGAATCGCCGCCCAGCACGACAAGGGTAAGATGACCGCCCGCGAGCGCATCGACTACTTCCTCGACGACGGCACCTTCCGGGAGTTCGACCAGTTCCGAACCCACCGCAACCACAAGTTCGGCATGGAGGAGACGAAGCTCCCCGGCGACGGCGTCATCACCGGCTACGGCGAGGTCGACGGCCGAACCGTCTTCGTCTTCGCCCACGACTTCACCGTCTTCGGCGGCTCGCTCGGCGAGGTGTTCGCCGAGAAAGTGTGTAAGGTGATGGACAAGGCGATAGAGGTCGGCGCGCCCGTCGTCGGCCTCAACGACTCCGCCGGCGCGCGGATTCAGGAGGGCGTCCAGTCGCTCGGCGGCTTCGGCGAAATCTTCCGCCGCAACACCGAGGCGTCGGGCGTCATCCCGCAGATTTCCGCCATCATGGGCCCCTGCGCGGGCGGCGCGGTGTACTCCCCCGCGCTGACGGACTTCACGTTCATGGTCCGCGACACGAGCCACATGTTCATCACCGGCCCGGACGTCATCAAGACGGTCACGGGCGAGGAGGTCACCTTCGACGAGCTCGGCGGCGCGACGACCCACACCTCGACCAGCGGGGTCGCTCACTTCGCCACCGACACCGAAGAGCAGGCGCTCGACGACATCCGCCACCTGCTTTCGTACCTCCCGCAGAACAACGTCGAGGACCCGCCGCGCGTCGAGCCGTGGGACGACCCCGAGCGCGTCGACGACGACCTCGCCGAGGTCGTTCCCGACCAGCCGCGCAAGCCCTACGACATCCACGACGTCCTCGACGGCGTCCTCGACGAGGGCTCCTTCTTCGGCGTCCAGGAGGACTTCGCGAAGAACATCGTCGTCGGCTTCGGCCGCCTCGACGGCCGCTCGGTCGGCATCGTCGCCAACCAGCCCCGCGTGAACGCCGGCACCCTCAACATCGAGGCCTCCGAGAAGGGCGCGCGCTTCATCCGCTTTTGCGACTCCTTCAACATCCCCATCCTCTCGTTCGTTGACGTGCCCGGCTTCCTGCCCGGCACCGACCAGGAGCACAACGGCATCATCCGCCACGGCGCGAAGCTCCTCTATGCCTACTCCGAGGCGACGGTCCCCCTCATGACCGTCATCACGCGCAAGGCCTACGGCGGCGCGTACGACGTGATGGCCTCGAAGCACCTCGGCGCGGACGTGAACTACGCGTGGCCGACCGCCGAAATCGCCGTGATGGGCCCCCAAGGCGCGGTCAACATCCTCTACCGCGACGAACTCGACGCCGCGGACGACCCCGACGCCCGCCGCGACGAACTCATCGAGGAGTACCGCGAGGAGTTCGCCAACCCCTACACCGCCGCGGACCGCGGCTTCATCGACGACGTCATCGAACCCGGCGAGACCCGCGAACGCCTCATTTCCGACCTCCGGATGCTGAACTCCAAGCGCAAGTCGCACCCCGACAAGAAACACGGCAACATCCCGCTATGAGCGGCGAACTGCTGTCTGGGCTGTCGATTCCGGACGACGCCGACGACGAGGAGGCCGCGGCCATCGCCGCCGCCGTCGGCGCGCACCTCCACGACCAGACGGTCGCCGCGGCCGCCGCGGCCGCAGAAGACGACGAGGAGACGTGGAACGAGAACCGCTGGCGGTACGCCGGCCGCCTCGAATCGGTCACCGGCTGTGGCCGCCGCGTCCCCGCCGGCGCGCCGACCGACGCGTGGGCCGCCTCGGGACGCGTCGACCGGTTCTGAGTCGGTTCGACCGCGGATTCACGGCAGAACGCGACGCCTTTTTCCGACGTTCGGTCTCGAGAGCTGGTGGTCGGCCGTCGAAAATCGGTGACCGATAGCCGGCGGCTCACACCGCGAGTGCCGGGTCGTCGACGACGACGCCGTCGACGCCGTACTCCCGGAGTCGCCGAACAACCTCGCGGTCGGGGACCGTCCACGCGTTGACCTCGAAGCCGCGGTCGTGCGCCTCGTCGACCCGCGCCGACGAGAGCAGGTCGTAGTGGGGGTGGACGGCCGCGCAGTCGAGGTCGGCGGCGACCGACAGCGACTCCGCCCAGTCGGCCGCAAAGAGGAACGCGACCGGGAGCGCGGTCGCCTCGCGCACCTCACGGAGCGCCTCGGCGTCGAACGACGAGACGAGTATCTCGTGTTCCGCCTCGCCGACGACGGCCGCGAGGTCGTCTGCGAGGCCGGCCTCCTTCAGTTCGACGTTGACCGCGACGCGGTCCGGCAGGGCGTCGAACACCGCGGCGAGCGTCGGAACCGACTCCTCGGAGTCGCCGACCGTGAGTGCCTGCAACTCCGCGAGACTCGTCTCGGCGACGCGGCCGGACGCGCCGGTCACGCGGTCGAGCGTCTCGTCGTGGAAGACGACGAGTTCGCCGGAGTCACAGCGTCGGACGTCGAGTTCGACCCAGTCGAGTCGCGTCGCGGCCGCCTCGAAGGCCGCGAGCGTGTTCTCGGGTGCGAGGGCGGGACAGCCGCGGTGACCGATGACGCGCATATCGGTGCATCTCGGGAGGGCGAACTAAACCCTTCCTCCGGTCGGCTCACGAGCGGCGGCGAGCGGTGGGGACGACTCGGGAGCGGTTCGTTCGGGTATCGTTCACTGGGTGAACTGACGCCGGCGGGCGTCACAGCGCTCGGCGCGCGAGAACCGGCGCGGCCGCTCCGCGCGACCCGGAGAAGATGTGTTCGCAGAGAGAATCGACTGACTCGAACTTACGCGCCCTGGCCGCCCTTCTTGCGCGTGATGTAGCCGGCGATGCGGTTGCGGACGCCCTTCGACTCGACCGTGGTCAGTTCCTCGACGCTGTCCTTGTTCGTCTCGAAGTCCGTGTTGAACGCCTGCGGGTATCGCTCCAGCAGGATGTTACCAAGCTGCTTGACGTACTTGGGCTTGATTGCCATGTCGGAAGATTCCCCGGACGAACACTAAAACGATTCGTTCCGTCTCGCGGCCGCCCGCTCGCGCCAGCCCGTCAACTCGTCGATTCGCGCGAACGCCTCGCGCTCTCTGTTCCCGCCGCATTTCTCGACCGTCTCGGCGAAGTAGTCGAGTCGGTCCAGCAGGTCGCCGGTATCGAACGCCGGCACGTCGAGGCGCGAGGCCGCCACCGTCGCGTCGATGACCGCGCCGAAACCGCGGTTGATGGTGAGCGGTCGAGTTCGCTCGACCGCGGCATCGACGGGCCGGAGTTCCCACGTTTCCCACTCGGTCCCGCCGTCCGCGCCGGAATCGACTCGCGTCGCCTCGACTTCGGCCCACGCGTCGGCAGAATCGAGGACCGGTGACTCCCGCTCGTGAATCGTCATCGCGGCCTCGACGAACGCCCGCGGGTCGGAGACGAACTGGACGATACCGCCGCCCTGCCGGTGGAAGTTCCGACGAGTTCGGGTGTTGCCCCACGTCGTCGCGGTCGCTGGGGGCGAGGGCGTGCTGGCGGGTGCATCGCCATCTTCGTCGCCCGCGTCGCCGACCGCCGGCGCGTGGACGCCGAGCGCCGCGAAGTTCCACCGGTCGTTCGGCCCGAGCGTGGCGACGACCGTCTCGGTGACGCCGCGGAGTTCGACGGGCCAGTCGGCCGCGGGTTCGCGCTCGGATTCGCGCTCGTCGCTCACAGCGGGACCCCCCGCTCCAGCGCGACGAACGTCGCCGCGCAGGCGATGTCGGCGGTCGTTCCCGGGTTGATTCCCTCGGCGACGAACGCCTCGGCCAGTTCCTCGGCCTCGTCGAGGTCCGAAACGTCGGCCGCGCGGGCCATCACGTCGCGGGCGACGGCCTCGCCGTGGTTCGTGGCGACGAGCGTGTCCGGTTCCTCCGCGAGCAGGTCGAGAAACGCGCGAGCGACGCGGTCGGTGACGGGGCCGTCGTCGGCGAGGATGGCCTCGGCCGCGCGGAAGGTCCGGGCGAAGCCGCCGGTCCACTCGCGGGCGTTGGCGTCGCGCTCGGCGCTCAGGTCCATCACGTCGGAGAGCGTGACCCCGCGGTCTCGGAGCGCGTCGGCCGCGTCGCCGCCGCGCCGAACGTCGAGGTCCGGGGCGTCGTCGGGGGCGTCGCCGACCGCCACCTCGACGTGTTCGAACGCGCGGTAGAACCCCACCGCGTCGGCGACGGTGGTCGATTCGACCACGGCGGTCGCACCCGCGGGAGTGAGGTCGCGGTCCTCGGCGGCCGCGGCCCGGACGAGCGGGACGAGAAGCAGGAGACAGCCGAACTGGGTGTTGCCGCCGCCCTGTCGGCTCATGCCGGCGACAGCCTCCTCGAACGCCTCGCCGACCGGTGCGCCCGATTCGGCCAGTTCGAGGCCGGCCGCGGAGCCGACCGCGCCCGTGAGGAACTGCTCGAAGTGCAGGTCCGAGAGGTCGCGTCGGCGGTCGACGTTCCCCGGTTTGGGCGTGCCGGCGACTTCGAGCAGGAGCGCGAGTTCGGCGTGGCGCGCGGGGCCGAACCCGCGGTCGGTGACGGGCGCGACCATCAGACGGACACCCCGCTTTCGTCGCCCGACTCGGCGGCGTTCTCGCGCCCGGCGAACCAGTCGTCCACGGCGGTTCTGACCCCGCGGAGGACCGTCGGGTCGTCGCTCGGACGCCCGACGCTCACCGCGTCGGCCCCGTAGTCGAGGTACTCGGTCGCCGTCTCGCGGTCGCGGACGCCGTTGTTGGCGACGAGAAAGAGGTCGGGCGCGGCGGCGGCCACGTCGGCGATCACGGCCTCGGAGTCCATCGCGTCGACGTGGAGCCAGTCGGCCCCCGCGTCGGCGAGCGCGGCCGCGAGCCCCGGGAGGTCAACACCGTCGATTTCGGCGCGGACTTTCGCGCCGACCGGCGCGTCCGATTCGGCGGCCGCGGCGACGTACGCGGCCAGTCGGTCGGCGTCGCGCAGGAGCGTCTCGCCACAGCCGACGGCGCACAGTTCGTCCTGTCGGCAGTGGGCGTTTATCTCCACGCCAGCGCCGCGGTCGGCACAGACGGTGGCGACCTCCCGAATCGGGTCGAGCGAGGTCGCTCTGACGTTGACGGCGACGAAGCGGTCCGCGCCGTCGAATCCGGCGAGGGAATCGAGTTGGTCGGCGACAAAGGCGACCGGGTCGTCGGCGAGGAACTCCGAGCGCCCCCGGGCGACGAGGTCGCGGGCCGCCGCCTGCGAGGGCTCGTCGAGGGCGACGCCGCCGAGGAACGCCGCGCCGACGTGGGGAGCCGCGGTGTCGGCCCACGCGGCGTCCGACTCGCCGCTGAGGCTCGAAACGGCGACCCGCGGGGCGAACATCACGACACCTCGCTGAGCGCCTCGGAAACGGCGCGGGCGACGCGACCGGCGTCTTCGGGACCGTCGATTCGGGTGTCGGTTCGCACGACCGGCCGGTCGAGGTCGGTGCCGTCGGCCGCGTCGAGGACGAACGCGTCGGCGAAGGGGTAGGCCTCGGCGACGCCCGCGGTCGAGGGGTCGGAGCCGACGCCCGCCATGAGGTCGGCGGCCGGCCCGGAGAACACGGTGTCCTCCACGAACGGCGAGACGGCGACGACCGGGGTGTCGGCGAGGGCGGCCGCGAAGCCGTCGATGGCGAGCATCGGCCCGATGCTCGTGACTGGGTTCGAAGGACCGACGACGACGGGTTCTTCGAGGGCGTCGGCGACCTCGTCGGTGACGGTGGCCTCGTCGGCACCGCGGAACTCCACGTCGCTGACGGCGGGGCCGGCGCGGCGGTGAACCCAGAACTCTTGGAAGTGCATCGTCCCCTCGTCGGTGTGAATCAGCGTCGCCACGGGGTCGTCGCTCATCGGGAGGAGCGACACGTCGAGGTCGAAGGCGTCGGCGAGGCTCTGTGTGACCTCGGTGAGCGTGTTCCCCTCGTCGAGAAGCGAGGTGCGGGTGATGTGGACCGCGCGGTCGCGGTCGCCGATTTCCATGAACTCCGCGACGCCCGAAAAGCGCCGCCAGCGAGCGATGTCGCGGCCGGCGGTCTGGGCGGATTCGGGGAGGTAGCGCGGGCCGGATTCGAGGCCGGCCGCGTCGGCGAGGCGGTGGAGTTCGTCGTCGGTCGCGGTGGTGTCGCCGGCGACGCCCCACCAGCGGTCGGTGTCGAGGACGCCGCCGCCGGCGAAGAGGACGGTGTCCACGTCGGGACAGACGAGGTGGCCGCCGAGTTCCACGTCGTCGCCGGTGTTGGCGACGACGGTCGTCTCGGCGGGGTCGAACACCCCGGCGGCCCCGTCGAGGAGTTTGGGGGTGCCCGTACCCCCGGCGAGGAAGGTGACCATGGTGCGCCGTAGGGGGAGTGTCCGTTTGAAAGTTCCTTCACCGGAGACGCCGGCCGGTCGCGGGCCGCGCGGACCGCGCGGTCGAGACGGCCGTGTAGACCGACGAAGCTCCCGTCAGGGACCGCCGCGATAGGCCACCGACACGTCGAACTCCGACGGCATCACCTGTCCGGCGACCGCCTTCCTGACGAAGTACCCCGAGAAGCCGGTTATCAGCGCCGCGCCGAGGCCGGACATGACGAACATCACGCGCCCGGCGGTCACGCCGTTCAGGGCGCTCATCGCGGCCCAGTAGCCCGCGAAAATCACGGACAGGCACGCGAGGCCGAGGAGGGCGTAGCCGAGTGCGTTTCCGAGCGCCGACCGGAGACTCATGGGCGCGTATCGTCGCCCCCGCGTGAAACGGTTTGTGGGCGGTCGAACGGGAGTCGGCCCGCCTATCGCGCCCCCGCGACGACCCGAATGCTCGGCTATTTGACGCCTCTCGTGTAACACCCGCCATGACCGCCGTCAAGGACAGCGTCCACGACTACATCTCCCTCGACCCCGTGGCCGCCGAACTGGTCGACACGCCCGCGTTCCAGCGGCTTCGACACATCAAACAGCTCTCGACGGTCCGGCTCGTCTACCCCTCCGCGAGCCACACGCGATTCGAACACAGCCTCGGCGTCTACCACCTCGCCTCTCGCGCCCTCTCGCATCTCGGCGTCGACGGCGACCGCGCCGCCCACGTCCGCGCCGCCGCGCTCCTCCACGACATCGGCCACGGCCCCTACGGCCACCAGACCGAAGAGCTCATCCGCCGGCGCACCGGCCGCGACCACGACGAGATTCACCACCTGCTCGACGGGACCGAAGTCGGCGCGGTCCTGACCGACCACGGCCTCGACCCGGACCGCGTCGCCGACATGGTCGACGGCGCTGGCGGCCTCGGTCAGCTCGTCTCCGGGGAGTTGGACGTCGACCGGATGGACTACCTCGTGCGCGACGCCCACCACACCGGCGTCCCCTACGGCACCATCGACCACGGCCGCCTCGTCCGCGAACTCCGGTACCGGGACGGCGAACTCGTGTTGGCCGAGGGGAACGTCCAGACTGCCGAATCACTGCTTCTCGCGCGGGCGCTGATGAACGCGACCGTCTACCGCCACCACGTCTCCCGCATCGCGGGCGCGATGCTCGAACGCGCCTCCGAGCGCCTCGTCGACGACGGCGTGCCAATCGAGGCGTTCGTCCGGATGGCCGACCACGACCTGCTCGTCGCCCTCGGCGAGCGCGTGCCCGACCTCGGCCGCCGCATCGAGCGCCGCGACCTCTACAAGCGGGCCGTCTGGGCCCCCATCGACGCCGTGCCGACCGACGTGGTCGAACTCGATTACGAGGCGACGCGGGCGGCCGAGCGGGACATCGCCGACGCCGCCGACGTGTCGCCCGAATCGGTCATCGTGGACGCGCCGTCGCGGCCGCGAATCAAGGAGTCCCGGTCGCGCGTCGTCGTCAACGGCGTCGTCCGGCGGCTCGAAGACGCCTCGGAACTCGTGGGCGCGCTCCGGTCGGCAGAGCGGACGCAGTGGCGACTCGGGGTCTACGCGCCCGAAGCCGTCCGCGACGAGGTGGCCGCGGCCGCCGTGGACGCCCTCGGGCTTCCCGTGCGCGTGACGACGCCGGTCTGAAGCGTGGGGAGAGCCGGAGACTCCCCGTCCGACCCTTTTTGACCGGTGGCGGTCGACTCACCCACCATGACGACCATCAAGGACAGCGTCCACGACCACATCGAGGTAGAGGGCGCGGCCGAAGCCCTCCTCGATACGCCGGAGATGCAGCGACTCCGGCACATCAAGCAGTTGGGAACCGTCCAACTGGTCTACCCCTCGGCGAACCACACGCGGTTCGAACACAGCCTCGGCGTCTACCACCTCGCCTCCCGCGCCCTCTCGCACCTCGGCATCGAGGGCGACGCCGCCGCCCACGTCGAGGCCGCGGCGCTCCTCCACGACGTCGGCCACGGCCCCTACAGCCACAACATCGAGGACGTGACCCACCGCCACACCGGCAAGTACCACGACGACGTGGAGGAACTCGTCGCCCGCGGGACCGTCGGCGAGACGCTGGAGAACGAGGGGTTAGATCCCGAGCGCGTGGCCGCCTTGGTCGAGGGTGACGGCGAGTTCGGACAGCTCGTCTCCGGGGAGTTGGACGTGGACCGCATGGACTACCTCGTGCGCGACGCCCACCACACCGGCGTCCCCTACGGCACCATCGACCACGAGCGACTGATTCGAGAGCTGACGTTCGTCGACGGCGAGTTGGTCCTCGCGGAGGGGAACGTCCAGACCGCCGAATCCCTGCTTCTCGCCCGCGCGCTCATGAACCCGACCGTCTACCAGCACCACGTCGCGCGCATCTCGAAGGCGATGCTCCGGCGGGCGTCGGAGCGACTGCTCGACGAGCCCGACATCGACGCCGAGGAGCTTCGCCGGATGGACGACCCGGACCTGCTCGTCGCGCTCCGTCTCACCGACTCGACGAGGGGGTTCGCCGAGCGACTGGCCACCCGCGACCTCTACAAGCGGGCCGTCTGGGCGGAGTTGCCGAACGTCCCCGACTCGATTATCGACGCCGAACACGACGCGCTCGCGGCGTTCGAGCGGGACATCGCCGACGCCGCCGACGTGTCGCCCGAGTCCGTCATCCTCGACGTGCCCGCGCGCCCGTCGATGACCGAGTCGTCGTCGCGGGTGATGGTCAACGGCGAGATGCGGCAGTTGGAGCGGGAATCGCCGCTCGTGCAGGCGCTCCGGACCGCGCAGGAACAGCAGTGGCGACTCGGCGTCTACGCCCCCCGCGAGGAGACAGAGCGGGTCGGCCGCGCGGCCGCGGACGTGCTCGGCCTCGACGCCGACGGCGCGCTCGTCGCCGAGGTCAGAAGCGGCCTCAACGCGACGCTCGACGAGTTCGAGTAGCCGCCGTCCCGAGACGGGAGGTTCAAGCCCCGCCGAGACGCATTCGAGAGCGATGCAACTCGAGGGTACGATACTCCGCGGCCGCGACTTCGACCCGGTCGAGGGGCGGGTCGTCGTCGAGGACGGCACGATAACCGAAATCGAGGAGACGGCGACCGATTCGACGGACATCGTCCTACCCGCGTTCGTCAACGCCCACACCCACCTCGGCGATTCCATCGCCAAGGAGGCCGGCGAGGGGCTGTCGCTCGACGACCTCGTCGCGCCGCCGGACGGGCTGAAACACCGACTGCTCCGCGCGGCCAGCACCGAGGAGAAAGCCGCCGCGATGCACCGGTCGCTCCGGATGATGGAGGCCGGCGGGACGGCGGCCTGTGTTGAGTTCCGCGAGGGCGGCGTCGAGGGCGTCGACGTCATCCGACGGGCGCTCGACGGCCGCGACATCGAGGCGGTCGTCCTCGGCCGCGAGACGGCCGACGCGATGGAAATCGCCGACGGGTTCGGCGCGTCGGGCGCGCGGGACGGCGAGTTCGGCGCGCTCCGGAACGCGACCGCGGCCGCCGGAAAGCTGTTCGGCATCCACGCGGGCGAGCGCGACGCCCACGACATCAACGCCGCGTTGGACCTCGAACCGGACTTCCTCGTCCACATGGTCCACCCCGAGGCGCTCCACCTCGAACGCGTCGAGGACAGCGAGATACCCATCGTCGTCTGCCCGCGGTCGAACCTCGTCACCGACGCGGGCGTCGCGCCGATTCGCGAACTGGTCGACCGCACTACCGTCGCGCTCGGCACGGACAACGTGATGCTCAACAGCCCCTCGATGTTCCGCGAGATGGAGTTCACCTCCAAGCTGGCGGACGTGTCGGCCACAGAAGTCCTCCGCATGGCGACCGTCAACGGGGCCGACATCGCCGGGCTGAACTACGGCCTCGTCGAGGAGGGCCGCGACGCCAAGCTTCTGGTCCTCGACGGCGACACGGACAACCTCGCTGGCGTCGAGGACGTGGTCCGCGCCGTCGTCCGCCGGGCCGGGCAGGCGGACGTGAAAGACGTGTACCTCTGAGTTCGGACGACTCCACGCTTCCGGAATCCGCTCCTGCCGGGCCGCAGAACGCTCACGAACGCCGACCTATTCTCGCAGTACTCCTCCCGTAGCAAAGGGTTATTACCGACCCCGAGAATATGTTACCAAGTGTCATGGTGTTGTACGACCGAATCATCGTTCCCATCGACGGCTCAGCCGGCTCCGAGCGCGTCGCGGTCCACGCGGCGGCGTTAGCGGCCGTCCACGATGCGGAACTCCACGGGGTGTACGTGGTGAACGCGGGGAGCTTCGCGGGGCTCCCGATGGAATCGTCGTGGGAGGGGCTCGACGACATGTTGCGCGCCGACGCCGAGTCGGCGCTCG
>Ga0207720_100300_pt1 | contig 39849 bp, 46 predicted proteins | sample A23P2SouthBayCA_2_FD_187751 | JGI IMG/M metagenome (GOLD analysis project Ga0207720, IMG submission 187751) | Aerobic enrichment media microbial communities from Eden Landing Ponds, California, USA - A23 E3 (2) (SPAdes) | ecosystem: Environmental > Aquatic > Marine > Unclassified | place... | reverse complement strand
GAAGGATGTATTTCGTTTCGTCGTCCGGTCCGTCAACGGATTCGTGGAAACCGCCCGCCTTCTTGGTGGTCTCCATCCTGGCTTTGATAGCCTCCTCTAATTCGTCCATATCCACCTCTCCTAACACCTGAGCGAGTCGTTCACTTCCACTGGGCTTACTCCCGTTTGACATTATTAGATGCCCGCGTTCTTCACAGATAAGACTACTACCTTTGATCGATAGCGGGTCATTGCTCAGTACGCAGTTCTCATCGACCAGCATTTTCAGTCGAGAATATGTCTGAAGAAGAGGATTTCAACAGAGCCAGGAGTTCTTATTCCTTGAACAGCACGTGCTACGTGACGCTGAACGGCATTACCAGCCAGTATGTCGGGCGGCGGGGAAAGCGTACTGTTACTTCCCTCAAATACCGAGATCGCGGAACGTCCAGTCATTCGAGAGATCGGCATCGAAGCCCATCTCTTCGACGAAGTCTCGGACACGCTGTTCGACTGTCTCGTCGAGTTCGAAGGCGTAATCCAACTCATCGTACCAGTCGTAGTACCGTGGCATCCCCGGCCAGTGGCTGTCTGTTTTCAGTCCGTAGACGCAGTCGAGCAGGTAGCGACGATATGGCATATCGTCACGGGTGACGCGAGGGAGCGTCCCATTGATCGATTCGTCTCGTACCAACTGTTCGAGCAGGTCGACGGCAGCGTACTGGTCAGCGTAGAAGGCGTGTTCGACTGTTGGGTTGACGGAGAAGATGTCCTCCGTCGTACGGGCGTGGAGCTGGTCGACGACCGAGTGGTTTGGATGTCCGATTCCCCACCCATAAGCATGGACTTCCTCGCGTGCGACATCGTCGCTTTCGGGAGCGTTGACCGCGACAGTGTTCAGGTATTCGAGTGCCTTGACCGGAATCGCCTCGACACCATCGGTTATCCGCGTTCGAATGAGATATCGCCCGACAGCGTTTGCTATTGTGGGCGTGACGAGCGGAAATTCGTCCTTCTCAGTGGGCTCATGCGCATCGATTACATCCGCAAGGAATGGCCAACCGTGTACTCTCGTTGCATCGTTGAGTTCGTTGCTGACGCGCTCGTAGTATGGCCAGAACACGTCTCGAAACGTATCTCCACTGCTGGCTTCCTCGACTGCAGTCGAGAGTGCTGCTTCGAATTCGACGACTGCGTAGTGTAGGGCATCCACGTCACCGTCGGAGAAACGATCAAGCAGGTTATCGAGTTCGGCAACCTCTTTGTTCCGTTTTTGGCTTGGAGATGAGTCAGATTGAGACCTCCCCGAATCGGTTGAGGTCGAGAACGTGTCCGATTGGACATCGCCACAGTCGTGAAGTCGGAGGCGAGTGAGTGTCTCGAACGACTCCCCGCAATCGTCGCACTCGTGAGCCATAGTCCGACTAGAGGCATGTGGAGCAAATATGTTCCCTCTGGAGCCAGTTTGCGGAACTAATCTCTCTCCCCTAGCGAGCACCGACCTTCCCCAATCTCGATGTCTCTTATCGAGATGGACGAGGACTTCTGCGTGTCCAAGTCAGTATCTCGTAGTGGCTTCGACTCCCGAGTCTCGTCGAACGATCTTTCGACGTATCGCTCAGCGATCGTACGTTGAGTGGCCGGCGTATGATTCGACACCACTGTATGACCGAACGTCGCTCGCGGGACTGGAATCAGATGTTCGGACGATTTCGGAGACGTGGTCCAGCCAGGAGAGCCACAACTCGGTCGAAAAGTTCGTCTGTTCGCTGCCGCTCGCTTACTTCAAATTCGAGACCCATGGCCGCTATGCGGGATCGACGAGCTACGAGATGGACACCCTCTTTCGAGTGTTCATGTTGAAAGAACTCCACGGATGGGACCACGAGACAGCACTCGTCGGATTCCTCGAGTGCCACCCTGAATTGCGTGAGCAACTCGGATTCAAGAGCGTTCCGAATCAGTCGACGCTCTGGCGTAGCTGGCACGAGCGCTTCACGGGTGAGTTACGCGAGACGGTTGAGACGGCTGCCCGGACGGCCCTGATCAATGCCCAAAACGCGGGTGTGAGCGTCCTGCGTGACCTGGACAGGACGCTCCCTCAGCGAGGAGACAGTACCGGAGACTCCGATCCGGACGAGCAGACCGTGCTGGAACAGGCGGGAACGATCACGGATCACGTCAGTCGCATCGTCTTCCCCGCGTTCTCGCTGGATCGGGGTGAGGGCTGTGAGATCCACGAGAACGCCTACTGGGACTTACAGACGTACCTGGGGCTTCGCGAACGGCTGGCTGCGAACGAAGGGGCTCGCAGTTTCGTTTATGAATCGACTCGGGATCGGACGCCGCTGGGGCACGCCCACCGGGATCACATTTGCGATCTCTCGATCTCAGAGATTCGCCAGATGTACCGACAGGCCGTTAATAGACTCCTGAACGAGGTTTCTGAGACAGAGCAATTCTTTCGGGCTGGCATCGTCGCGATCGACATCACCGAAGCGGACCCCTTCACAGGTGATCGCACCGGTCACGAAGGCGAAATTATCGGAACGAAGGAGAAGACCGACGAGTACGCCTACCAGTGGGCGACAGTCCAGTTAGTCGGCAACGCCGTCCCAATCGTCCTTGACACGCGGCCAGTTCGGAAGGGTGAGTCCCGCTTAGAAATCGTCGAGGATCTCCTGGATTCTGCCGAGGAGATGGTTCACGTCGATAACGTCCTGATGGACCGGGAGTTCGACAGTCAGCACGTCCTAGAGATGCTCAGCCAGCGTGGGATCTCATATGTCGTCCCCAAACGAATGCAAACCAGCGAGAAAGCCCAAGCGAAGCGGTTGCTCCAACAAGATCGGGATCGATACGAGACCGACCGAAAGCTCCATCTGGGCAAGAACGAGTGGCACGAGACGACGCTGATCTACCGTCGAAAAAAAAACTCAGAGCACGACGATCACCGGCAGTACTCGGTGTTCATGACGAATTGTGGGAGTGGGCACCTCACTGAGTACGGGTATCGGTGGGAGATCGAGAGCGGGTACAGATCGATCAAGCGGTTCATGGCTGCTACCACGTCGAAGAATTTCGGGCTTCGTTTCTTCTACTTCGCGTTCGCGTGCCTGCTGTACTCGATCTGGCGAACCGTCGACTTGCTCGTCCAAGTCGCGTTGACCGGTGAGTACGAGCACTCGCCGATGGTGACGGCAGATAACACACTGACGCTGCTGAAGAAGGAGACTGGAATCGGATAGAGGGACACTCAGTCTGGGTTAGCGTGCGGTCTGAGTGGCTACACTGTTGGATGTCTCGAAAATTCGCCCTTACGATTGGAAGTATGACAGGAATGGCCGCTTGGAGAGAGAATTGAGGTGGTTTTCGCTGACTAAATCGGCAAAATCCACGCATTACTGCCCTGCTATAGCCGCCGTAGTCTCAACTTCCACAATCTCGGAGTTTGGCCCGGTGATGTGTGCCTTATTTTCACAACGTTTAGTCTGAAACGGGCTACGTCCGGCGGTTTTCCACTCGAACAATACCCCACACATCTTGCCGCTAGGCACGCATCACACTCCCATCCTCCGAAACTGTGAACTTCCCTTCCCAGCAGAAGTTGAGACTGGTACTCTCAATGCATATGTGTTCAGCCCACACCATCTCGAACGTTGTTTTCACCTCAGGGAACTTCACTGACGTATCGTCTTTCTATCGCACCGATTCTGATTCAGCTCGGTGATAGTACTGCTGTACCCAGGGTTCAACTTGATTCCAGAGTTTCGAGGGAGTCCCCGAGAGAAACATATTAGTGTTCCCTTGTATAAGCTAGTGCTAATATGATGGAAGACGCGGTCACTGACGGAACCACGGAAGAGACAGATATCTGCTGCACACCGCCCGGAGACGTCGATTCGGATGCGATGGCGACAGACCTCCAAGTACTGACCGCGATGGGGAATGACACACGATACGAACTGCTTCGTCGAATCTCGAACGCCGATGACGGCGTCTGCGTCTGCGATCTCGAAGCCACAGTCGGCGTCAGTCAGAGCGCCGTCAGCCAAGCGCTCTCACGCTTGTACACCGCAGGACTTGTCTCGCGCCGCAAAGAGGGATCCTGGCGGTATTACGAGCCGACTGAAATGACCGCGGCCCTCCTCGAAACCTTCGACGATTTGCGGGGTTCCCATGAGTAACGATACTGATACGGTGGTTGGTGACCGCGACCCCGAGGAGACCCGTAAGATGGTGCGCGAACGCTACGGAACTATCGCTTCGGACAGTCAAAACTGCTGTGGCGACATCGGCATCGATACCACCGACGACGGTGGATGCTGTGACGGCACCGAAGGAGCGTCCGGGAGCGAACGCCTTGGCTATGACGCCGACGATGTCGCGTCGGTCGCCGAGGGCGCAGATCTTGGCCTCGGGTGTGGAAATCCGAAGGCGTTCGCCGGGATGACATCCGGCGAGACAGTGCTCGACCTCGGCTCGGGGGCGGGCTTCGACTGTTTCCTCGCTGCAGAGGAGGTCAGCCCGGACGGCAACGTTATCGGCGTCGATATGACACCGGAGATGGTCTCGAAAGCGAGGGAGAATGTTGCGAAGAACGATGCCGACAACGTCGAGTTTCGCCTCGGCGAGATCAGCCATCTCCCTGTTGCAGACGCGACCATCGACGTCGTCATCTCGAACTGCGTTGTCAACTTGGCCCCGGAGAAACAGCTCGTGTTCGACGACGCCTACCGCGTTCTCAAGCCCGGCGGCCGCATTGCCATCTCGGATGTCGTCCAAACCGCGCCGTTCCCCGACGATGTCGCGATGGACCCGGACTCGCTAACTGGTTGCGTCGCCGGTGCGTCAACAGTTGCGGAGCTTGAAGCGATGCTCGACAGTGCCGGCTTCGAGGCAATCGAAATAGCACCCAAGGATGAGAGCACCGAGTTCATCCGTGATTGGGACGCCGATCGCGACCTCGGTGAGTACCTCGTCTCTGCCACTATAGAGGCTCGGAAGCCGCCACAGAACCCCTAACTAACCGAAAGGCACTGACAGCCTTGCCCAGAGGGAAATTTTGCGATTGGAGGGACGAACGAATCCTCTGATTACGCCTACGCTACGGTTCTTCCGGATAGAACTCGTCGAACAGCGCCTTGACGCGTTGCTCTATGTCGTCACGAATCTCGCGGACAGTGTCAAGGTCTTGCCCGTGCGGATCATCTAACGCCCAATCTCGAACGTCGACGTTCTCGGCGTCCAGTTCTAGCGTCGAACAGCCCATCGTGGCGACGACATCGCACGATTCGAGCTCGTCAGTCGAGACCTCCCGAGGCGTTCGGTCAGAGAGGTCGATGTCTCGTTCTTGCATGACCGTGATCACTTCCTCGTGAACGCTTTCAGCCGGGTGTGTTCCGCCGGTAAGAATCTCGATGCTATCCCCTAATTCTCGACGATCACGTTCCCGCTCGGCGAACGCAGCTGACATCTGGCTTCGCCCCGCATTCTGTACACACACAAATCCAAACTTCGTCGGAGATGCTGTATCCATAGATAATCGCCTCTTTTATACTATCTTAAGCGCTCGTATGAGTGTTACTTTTCAATATATATTTTTCAGTAGCCATCGTATCGAACGCCGGCTATTACCGACCGGTGAGAGTTAGTTCGTCGATGGGCCATGTCGATAACTCTCGTTTCCGATCAAAGCTCCCGCGATCCGTCTAGAGCGATGAGGACAGCATTGGCGCGCGCTGTCGCACGATATTTTCGCCACTTCCCCTCTTTACGGCGTGTGATGAGTCCAGCATCGGTGAGCTGGGACAGGGCGTGACTGATCGCGCTGTCGCTAACATCGAGCAGCGGCGCAAATTCGCAGACGCAGAGTTCCTCGCCAGCGACGTGAAGGATACGAACGATCTTGTACCGGGTCTCGTTCGCGAGCGCCGATAGCAACCCGACATCTTGGTCCAGCGCTGGCCCACCCGCGGCCGCATCAATTTCTTCGAGTTCCGCCAGACGCTGGGAGACCTCCTCGTCACCACACCCACCCCGTTCGTCGGCAAGATACCGCTGTAGTCGCTCAGTCGATGACATACACATCGATTGAGCAGATAGTGGATTAAGCATTGTGGAGCGGCTCGCGAACTGCGTGTAGTCCACTGGCGACCAACCATTTTAGGATTCTGTAAGATGGCATCAGAAATACTCTGGAAGCAATCCTCTATTTTGACGTGGTAAAACGTCTTAAACGCAGTATGTGTTCTGAATCGCGCGCTGGCTCGTCCGTTTGAGCCGAAGAGCTTATGAGTATGATTGAATAATTTCTCAATTGAATGCGAGGCAAAGTCGTCCACCCCATCATCGATGGTAGGCGCACTGTCGGCCAAACAATTGAGCGAACGATCCATTTTCATCAATGACTGAACTCACGCTGTACGAGGAGGCGATGTGCTGCTCCACCGGCGTCTGTGGTCCTGACCCCGACGAAGAACTCGTTGAAGTCAGTGCCGCCCTCGATCAACTCGAATCGGAATTTGAGGACGTCGACGTCTCGCGGGCGAACATGCAACACAACATCGACCAGTTCCTCGAAACGCAGCACATCTACGATCTGGTCGAAGAACACGGCCCCTCGGTCCTGCCAATCACCGTCGTCGACGGCGAGATCGTCGCCAAGTCCGAGTACCTCTCGTACGACGAACTCGCGGCAGCACTCGAAACCACCACTCAGACACAAGAGGCCTAACGCATGAGCACAACGCCCACCGATGCGCGAGCGATCGTCGAACCGACAAGTGATGAGACCGAATTCGTCTTTTTCAGCGGCAAAGGCGGCGTCGGTAAGAGTACCGTGAGCTGCGCGACGGCGACCTGGCTCGCGGACAACGACTACGAGACGCTGCTGGTGACGACCGACCCTGCGCCGAACCTCTCGGACATTTTCGGTCAGGAGATCGGCCACGAAGTCACTGCTATCGACGACATCGAGAACCTCTCAGCCATCGAGATCGACCCGGACACGGCGGCCGAAGAGTATCGACAAGAGACGATTGAGCCGATGCGACAGCTTCTCGATGACGAGCAACTCGAAACCGTCGAGGAACAACTCAACAGCCCGTGTGTCGAAGAGATCGCCGCCTTCGATAACTTCGTCGACTTCATGGATAGCCCGGAGTACGATGTCGTCGTCTTCGACACCGCTCCCACGGGACACACCATCCGACTGATGGAGTTGCCCTCCGACTGGAACGCTGAACTGGAGAAGGGCGGCTCGACCTGCATCGGGCCGGCAGCCTCGATGGAGGAGCGCAAACAGGACTACGAGCGCGCCATCGACACGCTTCAGAACGACGAGCGGACTTCATTCGCGTTCGTCGGCAAGCCTGAGGATTCTTCGGTCGACGAGATCGAGCGCAGTGCAAGCGACCTCGGCGAGCTTGGGATCGAGTCCCAACTGCTGATCATCAACGGGTACCTCCCCGAGTCGGTGTGTGAGGATCCGTTCTTCGAGGGAAAGAGGGAAGACGAGCAAGCCGTTATCGAGCGCGCACGGACGGAGTTCGGTGCCGACGCGATGGCGACTTACCCACTCCAGCCGGGCGAAATCGCAGGTCTCGACCTACTCGCAGATGTCGGCGGCGTTCTGTACGACGGCAACGAGGCCACCGTCGATGTCGGTACGGCGACCGACGTAGACGCCGAGACTGCGGTCGACTTCGAGTCGATGGCTGACGCCGAGGCAGTCGCCGATCAGCTGCAACCAGGTGACGAGACACGGTACGTCTTCTTCACTGGGAAGGGCGGCGTTGGCAAGAGTACGATCGCTTCGACAGCGGCGACGAAGCTCGCCGAAGCTGGCCACGAAACGCTCGTCGTCACAACTGACCCGGCCGCCCACCTTGAGGACATCTTCGGCGAACCGGTCGGCCACGACCCAACATCGGTCAGCCAGGCGAACCTCGATGCGGCGCGGATTGATCAAGAGAAAGCGCTCGAGGAGTACCGCACGCAGGTCCTCGACCACGTCACCGAGATGTACGAGGACAAAGAGGACACTCAGATCGACGTGGACGCCGCAATCGCAAACGTCGAAGAGGAACTGGAGTCACCGTGTGCCGAAGAGATGGCCGCCCTCGAGAAGTTCGTGAGCTACTTCGACGAAGACGGCTACGACGTCGTCGTCTTCGACACCGCCCCCACGGGCCACACGCTCCGACTGCTCGAACTCCCCTCCGATTGGAAGGGCTTCATGGATTTGGGTTCGCTTACGAAGGGTGCCGCGCCTGCGAAAGGCGACCAGTACGACGAGGTCATTGAGACGATGAAGGATCCTGAACAGAGTACGTTCGCGTTCGTGATGTACCCCGAGTACACCCCGATGATGGAGGCGTACCGAGCTGCCGCAGATCTCGAAGATCAAGTCGGGATCGAGACCTCACTAGTGGTCGCGAACTACCTGCTCCCCGAGGAATACGGCGATAATGCCTTCTTCGAGAACCGCCGCGCACAGCAGCGGGAGTACCTCGGCGAGATCAGCGATCGCTTCGACGTCCAGATGATGCTCGCCCCACTGCGTCAGGACGAGCCGGTCGGATTAGAGGAACTTCGCGCGTTCGGCGAGGAGATCACCGGGCTGGACGATATCACCAGGGAGACGGAACCGGAGGTGACGGTGTCGTGAGCGAAGCCGTGTCGGAAGAACCGGCCGTCGAAGAGTCGCTTCAGGCGTTCATCGAAGCGCTCCGCGACTCAGCGACCTATCGACGGTTCGTGGACGCGAACGAACGACTCGAAGCCGACGAGGGTGCACAGTCTCTGCTCGAAGCGTACCAGGAAAAGCAACAGGAGTTGCAGGCGAACGAGTTCGATTCGTCGGTCATGAGCGAGTTACAGGAGCTACAGACCGAGGTCTCGAACAACGACACCATCCAACAGCACCGGGAAGCACAGGAGGAACTCGTGGCCCTCCTCGAGCAGACGAACGACGTCGTCAGCGAACAGATCAGGCGGGAATTCGCGCAGTCTCTCGGAGGTGGGTGCTGTTGAGCTCCTCTGACGATGACGTTCTGGCCGCGGCCGAAGCGCTAGGTGAAGATCTCGATGTGGCACAATCGAAGGCGACGCCGGCTGAGTTCGAGTCGCTGTTAGTCGAGTGTAACGAAGCGATCAGCGACGAGATCGGTCTCGAGTACGGTGACCTCTGCGGTGCTGGAAGCGACTGCTGCTAATTCCTGTCTGGCCCGTCGACGAAGAACGTATGCGGGTCCGATCGAAGTCCCACAGCGTGGGCAAGTACCGGGGGAATCGCCCTCGGATGTTATGGAAGCAAGGGGGGGAGCGTGTGACAATCTTCCCCCAATGTTGGATAGGCTAGTCGGAAAATAGGAGTTGGCCGCTTGTGCATACGATCTCATTTTCCGCTCGTGTTTGAGAGGTGATATCGAATCGATTGAAAAGGTCTGGATCGCGGGTAACGCGCAGGTAACCCGATTTCAGACTACTCAGCGTACAATTATTACCCTCGACAGAGAATGGATACTATACGTAACCCACTATCAAAGGGTTATGTAATCCGAAGGAGACACACACATGGCAGAACTCACGATACTCAACGGACTCGCTGGTGGACTGGTCGCAACTATCGTCATGACGGTATTCATGATGGCGCTGGGAGACGACTCGCCCCCGCCGACCGCGCTGTTCTGGTCGAAGTACGTCGGGGACGGCGAGCCGGACGAGTATATGATGCAGGGGATGGTATTACACACGCTCTACGGGATCATCGCCGGAGTCGTGTTCGTGATCGCGATTCCTGCACTCGGCCTCAGCATCGGATCGATGACGACGGCAGTCCTGTACGGACTCGCGTACGGGGTCGTGTTATTCGTCGGTGCAGCAGTCTTCTGGATGGACGTCGTCCTCGACCTCGACCCCGAGATGCCGATGGTCGCGATGTTCCTCCTGTTCCACCTCATCTACGGCGCCGTCTTGGGCGTCTGGCTCCAGTTGGGAGTGCTGTGAACGACAGCTTCTCGACCGAACCCCGATCCAACGCCAGAAATCGACTGTCCTCGCCGTTTCGCCCGTCACAGACACCGGTAAGTCTGTCTCGGAGTGAAAGTGCAAATGGGATTTGAGACTAAAGTGAATACATGACAGAGCGAAGAATATCTCGTCGGGAACTGTTGCGAACCGCAGGTGGAGTCACAGCCGGCGCGACTGCCGGGTTGGCAGGCTGTCTTGGAGGCGATGGCGGATCGTCGCCGGATTCGCTGACTCTCGGGACGTTGAACGTCTTCCCGATGATGCAGTACTTCGTCATCGACCAGCAGGGCTGGTACGACGACCTCGGGCCCGACATCGAAGTACAGACGTTCGGCGGCGGCCCGCCGCTCGTGCAGGCGTACGCGTCGGGCAACATCGATTTCGCGTACGTGGGTATCAGCCCCGGACTGGTCGCGATCGCCAACGGCGTCTCGTCGAAGGTCGTCGCGGCGAACGTCCTCGAACCGAACGTGATGGTCGGGAGTTCCGAGTTCCGCTCGTACTGGGTCGAACACGGTGCGGACGCGTTCGAGCAGTTCCGGTCGGACAAGGGCCGGAAACCCAGGTTCGCGACGCTCCCGGCCGGGTCTACCCCGGACGTCTTCCTGCGGTACTGGATCACCGAAGTGCTCGGACTCGACCTGGACGTCGTCGAAATAGTCGGACAGAGTCCGAGCGCGCTCCAGTCGACGCTGTCGACGGGGAACGCAGACGGCGGGAGCGCTATCGAACCGGTGCCGACGATACTGCAGGAAAATCCGGACACAGACGTGGAACCGTTCAAATACGCCGGCGAGATCATGCCGGGACAGCCGGGTGCCGTTCTCCAGCCATCGCAGTCGCTGCTCAACGATAACCCCGACCTCGTTCAGGAACTGGTCGACATCCACGTTCGCGCGACGGGTTTCATCCACGAGAACCGAAGCCAGGCGGCCGAGATGGCCAGCGAGGTGATCGGGTCCGATATCCTTGCCCCGGACGTAGCGACGAAGGCTATCAACTCTCCCGCGTCGAACTTCATCTCGAATCCACGGCGGATCGTGGAGAAGTCGCTCGTGTATAACGACTTCCACCAGCAGCTCGGGTCGGTCGACACGGACCTTTCGGAAGCAGACGTGTTCGACCACAGCTTCTACGAGGAGGCGAGCGGTGGCGGGCAGTAGCGAACCCGAGACGGTCGGCTACTCGACGGAGGGGTTCCGTCTCGAACGAGGGCGTACACTCGGCATCCAGGTGGCCGCACTCGCGGTGTTCGTCCTCGTCTGGTGGGCGGGGGCGCTCGTGACGCCGCAGAATCTCCTTCCACAGCCGCCCGCAGTCCTCGACGTTCTCGTCGCCGACGCGGCGTCCGGCCGTGTGTTCGAACTGATCTGGCAGAGTCTTCGTCACTACGTCCCCGGCCTCCTCGTCGGGTCGGCGTTCGGGATGGCTGTCGGAATTCTGGTCGGCTGGTCGCGAACCGCGGAACTCTCCGTCGGAACGGTCGCCGGGATACTCCGTCCAGTCCCGCCGCTGGCGTGGATCCCCTTCGCGATCATCTGGTTCGGTCTGAACGACCGCGGCGCCGCGTTCATCATCGCGATCGTCGCCTTCTGGATCAACTACTACAACGCCGAGAGCGGCGTCAAAGGCGTCGACGACCAGCTCCTCGAGGTGGGGCAGTCCCTCGGGACGAAATCGGATCTGGGACTCATCAGGCGTGTCGTGCTCCCGTCGGCGATGCCGGAACTGTTCACCGGGTTCCGGACGGCGGCAGGGCAGGCGTGGATGGTGATGGTCGCGGCCGAACTGCTTGGCGTCCCCGGTATCGGGAAACACCTCTGGGACGCCGCGAACTTCCTCCAGATGCAGGTCGTCATCGCGTATATGCTGGTCATCGGGATCCTGTTCCTGCTCTCGGACCGACTGATCAAACTCGTCGAAGCGCGGACACTCGCCTGGCGGTGACTCACATGAACTCACAATCCACATTCGATCGAGCCGACTCGGTGGACGAACCGGGCAGTCGCGATCACCCCCAGATCCGCGTAGACAACGTCTCGAAAACCTACCAGAGTGAGAGCGGGCCGGTCGAAGCGCTGACCGAGATCGACTTCGACGTCGACCACGGCGAGTTCGTCTCGATCGTCGGCCCGTCCGGCTCGGGAAAGTCGACGGTCTTTCGAATCATCGCCGGCCTCGAAGCACCGACGGACGGGGTCGTTCTCGTCGACGGGGACCCGGTCAGGGAACCCGGTCCCGATCGCGGGATGGTCTTTCAGGACGACGCCCTCTTTCCCTGGCGGACCGTCGCCGGGAACGTCTCGTACGGCCTCGAAGAGGTCGGTCCGCCCAACGGGTTCACCACCCAGGAACGGATCGATTACTGTCTCGAACTCGTCGGACTGACCGACAAGGCCGACGCGTACCCGAAAGAACTGTCGGGCGGGCAACGCCAGCGGGTCGGTATCGCTCGGGCACTCGCTGTCGACCCACCGATACTCCTCATGGACGAACCGTTCGGGAGCGTGGACGCTCGAACGAAGACGTCGCTTCACCGGGAACTGCTCGATATCTGGGCGGAGACAGAGAAGACGATCTGTTTCGTGACCCACGACATCGAGGAGGCAGTGTACCTCTCGGACCGAATCGTCGTCTTCTCCGGTGCTCCCGGAACCGTTCTCGACATCATCTCGGTCGACCTGCCGCGTCCGCGGGACCGGACCGGAGACGCGTTCACCGAGATCAAGGCCGACGTACTCTCGTATTTCGAAGACGAGGAGCAGTGATGCACGAAGCCCTGCAATCGCTACTGGATTTCTCGTAGCACACCCGGTGAGGGGACGGTAACTAATCCGTTTTTATTGCCAGCGTTCGAGCACGCGAACGAGATGGTCAGTGCCGGCTCTATACCCGATCAGTCCCCCGATCTCATGATCGACGAAGCGCCCGACTTCGAGGACGTTCTCGTCTGTGTGTTCGGTATTCGGGGCCACGAGGCCAGGACGTATCTCGTGTTACTCGACAACCCGGATAGCACGGCCGAAGAACTTGCAGACTGCTTGAATCGAGACCGGTCGAACGTCAACCGAGCTCTGGCGACGCTCCGCAAAAAGGGGCTTGTGAGCCGTAAAAATAAGATCATCCCCGGTGGCGGAAACGTGTACCAGTACACTGCGACCCCACTCGCCGAAGCGCGGGAGCTGATGCACGAGACGCTCGACGAGTGGACCGAACACGTCCACACACGCATCGAGCGATTCGGCGACGACGAGTTCTGAGTTCGACCCGGTAGTCGAGTGCATTTTCGCGTCCGAACGGGTCGGGGGTCCCCTTGAGCGTGTTACTCGGGCGTGTCGCTCTGCCCGGGGACGCCGCGGCCCTGGTAGAAGTCGCCGCCCCAGTTGCCCACCCAGATGTCCTGATTGGCGAGATACAGCGCTTCGGCGGTCCGGAACCGGGGGTCTGTCACCGACCACTCGTCGGCGTCCGCGTCGTACTCCACCTCGGCGTTGTAGACCGCCGCCTGTCCGAACTCACCCCCGGCATTGGGTGGGAGCGGCAGCGGATACTCCGCGTCCTCGCTCCGGGAGGGTGGCCGTTCCGCTCGCTGGAGCCGGCCCCGGTTGAACGTCTGGTTAAAGAACGTCGCGAACGTCTCCCGAGCGCCGGACCGCCCCAGCACTGCGTCGGCCGCGTTCAGCCCGCCGGTGATGTCGCCGGCGTCGCGGGCCGTGATCGCGTACGTCGAGTCGTCCGTCCCGGACATGAACGTGCCCGCGTCGTCGTCCCAGAGTTCGTCGATCATGTATCCGACGACGTCGCTGGCGGTGTCGCTCCGGTCGACACCATCTATCTGAGAGGCCCACAGCAGCCCCTGTGTGACGACCCCCTGGGTCGCAGCCTGATTGTCCGCGCCGCCCTCGACTCGACCGTTGCCGGCGAGGTTGTCGTCGACCACGTCGGCGAGTGCGTTGGCGTAGTCGGCGGCCGAGGACCGCATCTCGTCGCTGCCGGCCTGGGGCCCGTAGTAGCCGACGGCGCCCAGCATCTGTCCGACCGACCGGGTCGACTCCATCGACGCCACTTCGCTCGCGTCGAAGAGATCCATCGTCGCCTGGGCGACGCCGTCGGTGATCTCCTGGATACCGACCGGCGGGTCGAAGACCCCGTCCGCCCCGGCTTCTTTCGGGATCAGCGGTCGCGGGTTGACGTAGCCGAACCAGCCGTTCTGTGTGAGGCTGGTCAGGTCCGAGAGGAACCACAGCATCGCCGAGTGATGGTGTGGCCGGCGGGTCTCGTCGACGATCCGGCCTTCGCTCGGGTGGTACTCCGAGAGGAACTCGAAGCTATCGCCGTGAGTCAGGGCGCCGTTGCCTCTGGACCCGCCGACGAGGATCGCGGCGTTGACCCCGACCTGCGCGAGCGTCGACAGCAACTGCGCCCGGAACTTCGGCGCGATCTCGCCGGGCAGCAGGTCGAAGTGGTTCTGGAAGTTCTTCGCCCACGTGACGCCCTTGAGATGGGTCCAGCCAACCGAGGAGGGACTCACGACGAGCGAGGAGTTGCTCTTGTCCCAGGCGAGCGTCGACGCGTCCGGTCGTCCGGTGTCGTCTTCGAGGACGGGTTGCTGCGTGAAGCTGGGATCGCCCTCCGTGAACGACGCTAGCGAGAGGTTCGGGTCGGTGATCGGCGGCCGATCGACATCGGCGTTCTCCAGCATCGCTGGTATCCGCTGGGCCTGCATCTCTTCCATCTGCTCGTTGAGCGGGAACGGGACGCCGTTGCCGCTCATCGCGATGTTGGTACTCATGTTGTACAGCGAGTACCAGTAGGCGTCGAAGGTGGCCGCCTGGAAGTCGTAGGCCTGACCTGCGGGCGTCGCCGTCGCCGTTCCCTCCGGTTCGCCCACGACGACCGCGCCCTTCATGCCCATCCCGCGATGGGGGTTGCAGTAGTAGGTCACGATACCCGCGCTCTCGAAGGTCTGTGAGAACGTCGTCCCCGCCTCGTTTGTCGGGTCGCCGCTCCGGAAGTCGGCCCCCGACTGGGCGACGACGTTGTGGCTGCCGCCGTTACCGATCCACTCCCAGGTCACTTCCGTCCCGGGATCGACCCACACTGCTGGGGGCGCGAACCCGAACCCGCCGCCGTTCGCCTCGGCGCCGACTTCGATAGTTACCGAGCCACTTCCGCGCAGATCCGTGGTTGTCCCATCGTAGTTGCTCGTGTCGTTCAGCCACCCTCCGAAATCGAACTCCGCACCACCTGACCCCGACATCGGCGTCGTAGTGGACGTTGCGGTCGGTGCTGCCGTCGAGCCGCCGTCTCCCTCACCGTCACCTTGGCCGGGCGTGTCGGTCGCCGTCTCCGTCGAACAGCCGGCGAGACCCCCGATCGCTGCGATGCCACTGAGTCTGAGAAATCGTCGTCGTTCGGGATCCATGTACGAGTAGACGGTGATCCACCTGACTCTTGGGTCTGCCTCGGAACCCCGAACCGACGCACGGACGGGAAACGGCTATACGACACCGATTGCCGTAGTTATAGAAAGTATCGTCGCCGTGTGTGAGTGCGGTAATGTCGCCCACGCGCCCGACCGTTCGCGACGGGGCCGGTACGATAATACCTACGTAATGAACTACAGAACAAAACGGAGTCGGCAATCGAGTCAGCAGTCGACGAGCGAACAGTCGTAGACGAACGTCTCTTGGAGGTCGTCGATCTCAGTGAGTAAGGTCTCGACTTCGGGGCGGTCGCCGGGGCTCTCGCCCTCGTATGTGTAGACGACCTCTGCCTCGTCGCCTCGGGTGTCGAGGATCACGCTCTCCGGCATGCGTCCGATCAGGTCGTGTAGTTCGCCGAGGGCTCCGTAGCGGGTAGACTGGTCGTACTTTTCGGCCACGTCCTTGTCGGGGTCGGCCAGCAGCGGGAAGGGGAGGTCGAACTGCTTTTGCCAGTCTGCAGCGCGGTCGACGGGTTCGGGCAGTACCGGCAGGACGACCGCGTTCAGTTCCGCGAACTGTCGAGCCTCCTCGGCCAGCGTCTGTACCTGATTCTTGCACTTCGGACAGTGGTAGTCGCGGAGCAACAGCAACACGGCGAAGTCGACCGTGTCGACGACGCGGTCAAGCGAGAGTGGGTCCGGACCGATACCCACGTTCGGGAGTTCGAACGTCGGCGCGGCCACCCCACTGTCCAGGTCGGTCGAGGACATGGGCAGACTATCGACCGACAAAATAATCAGCATTTTGTAACTTCCCGGTTACCGGGCGAGTGAAGGGTTACCGGCCTACCAAACTGTGACTGCTCCCACGAGTGAACTCGTGGGAGTTCTCCTCAAATCTCTGTAACCGAGAGGTCGGTCAGTGAGCGCCGTCGGTCAGGCGACGACGAACTCCGTCACGAGCACGACGAGGCCCACGAGTCCGAACACGACGCCCAATCCCGTCTCCATCAATTCGCTGGGAACGTACTTGCCGACACGCGTTCCGATGGTCCCACCGACGACGACACCGGGAATCGACCAGGCGACGACGTACCAGACCGGTGTCGCGGTCAGCGCGTGGACGAGCGCGCCGGCGGCCGCTGCGATGGCCAGCACGAACACGCTCGTCGCGACGGCGACCCGAGGCGGGATCCGACAGCGGACGATGAGCTGGGTCGTGACGATCTCCGGCAGACCGGCGCTGATCAGGCCCGTGATGAACGCACCGACGGTCGATAGCGCCACGCCGGGCGGTCGCCAGCAGGTGTCGTAAGTGAACGTCTCGCCGTCCGCCGCCTCGACGGTGGTCGTTCCCCGGCCCGTGTTCTTTTCGCGGAGGAACTCCCCTTCGCACTCGCCGGGCTCGCACCGCTCGGGCGACTCGTAGTAGACGAGAAAGGCGCCGAGCACGAGCAGCCCGACGCCGAAGATGCCCTTGAGGATCGTCGTCGGGACGACGTGGGCCGCGAGCGCGCCGGCGACGACAGCCGGGACCGCACCGAGCAACAACCACTTGGCCGTCTGGAAGTCGACCACGCGCTGTTTGACGTACGACCGTAGCCCGTTGCCCATGCCGAACACCTCGGTTAATAGCCCTGCACCGATCGCCTGTGACGGTGTCAGTCCGACCACGAGCATAAAGAACGGGCTGAAGAAGAGCGCCCCGGAGACGCCCGACGAGAGTGCGACCGCCGAAAACAGGATCGATGTGGGGAACACCCACCAGTGAGCGAGAAATCTGGTCGTGAACGCTGAGTCGACGAGACCGGCCCCACCGAACTGGGCCAGTGCCGCCCCCTCGGCCGACGTGATCGCGCCGGCGACCGGTTCACCGAGCGTTACTACACCGACGACTACCAACAGGAGACCGACGATGTTCCGTCTCATTCAGTCGAACAGGCTATCGATGGTCTCGTCGTCGGGCGTCCAGCCGACGAACTCACCGCCCTCGAAGGGCAGATCGACTGCGGCGACGTAGTTGCAGAGGCCGACGTAGAAGTCGACCAGCAGTCCGACGGCGACGATCTCTCCCGGCGAGTACGCCTCGGCAAGCGCCTCGTGGATCTGGTCGGTCACCTCGCCCGTCGCGACGGCTTCCGCGTACTGCAGGAGGACGAACTCCTCGTCGTCGAACCCGGAGTAGTCGTCACCGCCGATGGCGCGCATCTCGGCCGTTTCGACGCCCTTGTCGCGGGCGATGTCGACGTGCTGGTGCCACTCGTAGCGGGCACCGCGGGCCCGCGCGACGGTCAGAATGACCAGCTCCTTCGTCCGGGGCGTCAGTTGCTCGTAGAGCGTCTCCAGATACTCCAGCGTCGCCTCGAGTAGCTCCGGATTGTGCGCCCACACGCGGAAGATGTGGCGGTCGCCGAGGTAGTCGTCGGTGAAGAGGTAGTGGTACTGTTCGGGGATCTCGTCTTTCGAGAGCAGTTCCAGTCTGGTCATACGGGGACAGACGACGGCAGCGTCATTAACGGTATCTCACACGCTGGTAACCCGCTCCCGTTCGGGCCACTCACTCTTCGACACGCCGGCTGATATCCAGCGTGTACGCTTCGAGCACGTCTCGGCCGAGCAGAACGGAGTACTGCATGTCGCTCCTGTCGGTGACGCTCGCGGTGACGGTCCGCCAGCCGCCGTTCAACCGGAGGTCGACATCGACGAGGGGACGTGTCTCGGTCGCGGACGGACCGCTCGAGCGGACCTCCGTCGTCCCGACCATCGGTCCCGCGCCGATCTCGCCGGCGAGTTCGGTGTCGATACTGGTCCGCCGAGCCCCCGTATCCGCCTTGGCGACGGTCGAGACGGCATCGTCGGCACCGCAAACAGTCACAGCCGTCGTGTATCCGAGCGTCCCGCCGTCGCCGCTCGGCTCGTCGAGCGGTGGTTTACAATCGGGGACCGAGTCGTCGAGCGTCGAGGCGAGCGCCGAGACCCGCGAGCGAGCAACGGACGCGTCTGCGCTCTCGAGCGCGAGTGCCGCGATGTGCGGCGCCGGCGAAGTCGACGTCGCCTCGAAGAGGCCTTTGAACCCCGCAGTCGCGTTGACTTCCAGGACGTACCACTGTCCGTCGGACACCATGAGATCGACACCGGCGATATCGAGCCCGAGCGTGTCGACAGCCTCGATGGCGATTCGACGCTGCACGTCGCTCAGTTCGTTAGTGACGTCTTCGACGTCTCCGCCCAGCGCGACGTTCGTTCGCCACTCTCCGTCGGCCGCGCGACGGCGCATCGCTCCCACGATCCGCCCACCGACGACGTAGATCCGAATATCCGACGGACGCCCCTCGTCGGTTCGCAGGAACTCCTGGACGAACGAGTGACCGCCGTCGATCTTCGGACTCACTGTCTCCTCGGGCGAGGCGACGGTCATCCCTCGCCCGTTCGTCCCGATCGTCCGTTTGTGAGTGACCCGACCGGGCAGGTGATCGGTCCAGTCCGCGAGCGACCTGGGAGCGCGGCCGAAAAAGGCGTCGGGAACCGGGAGCCCCGCGTCGCTCAGCCTCGCCCCGGCCCGGTACTTGTGCAACGTGTTCTGGACCGCTGCCGGCCGGTTCAACACCGGCACCCGGTCCGCGAACAGCGCTGCCAATTGGAGGTCCTCGAGCGGCTGGTCGCTCTTCGTGACGAGCAGTCGGTTGACGAGGACGTCGACCTCCGGCGCGTATCGGACGGTCCCGTCCTCGATCCACGACGAGACGTTCTCGTCGCGTATCCAGACCGGTTCGTGCCCGAGCGCCCGGACCGCGTTCAGGATCGCTTTCGTCTCTTTGCTGTTGTGGGTACTCAACACGCCGACCCGTTGTGTCGTTTCTGCGGTCTGGGTCTCGTCACTGCTCGAACGGTCTGCAGCACGCGACCGCTCCGGTCTGGAGCGCCCCGGTGAGGTGTCAGCCATCAGAATGTCCTCCGCGTGAGGGTTCGGGAACGACACGAAAGGGAGTTTGGTAACTAGTACCACAATCGGTGAGCCGTAGGTTAGCGACCGTTGATATTCCCCCACTGATGATACGTGTGGTATGTCCGAACGGGCCCAGAGTGCGGACGGTGTGAGCGACGAGGGCGCCGAAGCATTCGAGTACGACGGCGGACGCGTCGAACCCGGTGAGACACGTGAGTTCAGATACCCGGTCAGCGAGACGTACCTCGGCGACCCGGTTCGGCTTCCGGTTACCGTCATCAACGGCTCCCGGTCGGGTCCGACGGCGTTTCTCTCGGCCGCGATCCACGGGGACGAACTCAACGGGATCGAAGTCGTGCGGGAGGTCGCTCACGAGTGGGACCACTCGAATATCTGTGGCACGCTCGTCTGTCTCCCCGTTCTGAACGTGCAGGGATTCCTCGCACAGGAGCGGTACCTCCCTATCTACGAGCGCGACCTCAACCGCGCGTTCCCGGGCAAGGAGGGGAGCACGAGTTCGAACCGTATCGCCCACCGGATCTATCACAACTTCGTCGAACCGTGTGACTTCGGGCTGGACTTTCACACCTCGACGCGTGGGCGGACGAATATGTTCCACGTTCGGGCGGACATGGACGACGACGCGGCGGCGCGACTCGCACGGTCGTTCGGAACGAACCTCATCATGGCCGGAGAGGGCTCGGAGGGGATGCTCCGCCGTGAAGCGACCGAGGACGGTATCCCGACGATCACGCTCGAGCTGGGCGAAGCCCACCGGTTCGAGCGGGACCTGATCGACCACGCGCTCGCTGGCGTGCGGAGTGTCTTCGCCGAGTACGGCATCTATCGGCAGGAGACGGTCCGGTGGCCGGGCTGGCGAACTGTGATCGAAGGCTGGGACGAAAAGACGTGGTTGCGCGCCGACGCTGGCGGTATCGTCGAGATGCACTACGACCGGGGTGACCTCGTCCACGAGGGCGAGTCGATCTGCACTATCGCCAACCCGTTCAAATCCGACGCGACCGACGTGACTGCTCCGTTCACGGGACTGATCGTCGGCGTGCTCGAGAATCCGGTCGTCTATCCGGGAAACCCGCTGTGTCACTTCGTGAAGATCGACGAGATGCGGTCTCGGATCATCGAATCTCGACAGGACAACGAGTGAATCGTATCAGTCTGTAAACTGGGCGCGAACCGACGGCGCTCCAGCGATCAACAGCATACCGACCGCTTGCAGGAGATTCGGGTACTGGAGTCGTTCCCCGAAGCCGATGACGGCCCCTTCGACGACGACCCAACAGACCAGCGCGAGCGCGACGAGAATCGAGCCGACCCACGCCCACTGCTTCCGTCGATACGCGCCGGCGGTCACGACCAGCGGGACGACCCCCAGAACGGAACTGAGGACCAGGCCGGGGATCAAAAAATCCCGGAACGGTGTTCCCGAGAGCTCCGCCGTCGACGCGCCGACGAGGTTGCCAGACGGCGCGATCAGGAACTGCCCGCCCCCGAAGACCCCTCTGACTCCGAGTGAGAACAACAGTGCGAGTAACAGCCAGTACAGAAACGGACGACCGCGCCAGTCTGGGAGAGTCAACGGAGACCACGTATCGGCGGCCACGGTCTCTGGAAGGGCGGTCATCGAATATCAAACCACCGGGTGAGCCCTGCGTAACCTGCTATGAGATGGGTTAGCGAACGTACTTAGGTTTCTACTCTAAAGCTAGTAGTACAAGGTAATCCACCGATGTCAGTCACCGACGAAGACACCGAATATCAGACGGTCGGTACGGATGCTGCGGATCTCCAGCGGTACGACGATGTAACGCTCGAAGACGGCAAAGTGCTCATCTACGACCAGGACAACGAGGCAGCGTGGATCCAGTCCACGTCCGCGATCGGACTCGAATTTATGACCTGACGGGTGTCGGGCTACTCCGTCGGCGATTCAATTCCGAGCCCGCGGTCGTCGAGATATTCGACCAGATCGAGGTATTGTATAGTAACTACCTCACTACTAGTAACCATTAAGGTGCCGTGGGTCGATCGGAACGTATGGACGACCTTCCGAATCAGAACGGTACCGAACAGCTCGAAGTCTGGTGTGCAGGCGAAGAATGGTGTCCAGTCACGACGACCGCCTCGCTGATCGGAAAGAAGTGGCACCCCGTCATCGTGCACCGTCTTCTCGAACACGGCCCGAGTGGGTTCAACGAACTGCAGGAGAACGTCGACGGGATCTCCAGCAAAGTCCTCTCGGACAGTCTCGAGGATCTGGAAGACAACCAGCTCGTCGAGCGGGAAATCATCAGCGAGAAGCCGTTCCGTGTTCACTACTCGCTCACCGAGTACGGCGAGTCGCTCCAGCCGGTCATCTACGCGATGCGTGACTGGGGAATGCAGTACCTGACCGAGCCCGAAGACGAGTCGGCGGCCTGAGTTCCGACTCGTGCTCTCGACGACTACGCTGGTACTCGCTGGGCTCGTCGTCCTGTTCGGCGGACTGGTCAAGGGAACCGTCGGCTTCGGATACGCTATCGCCAGCACCGCGTTGCTCGCGGTCTTCCTCTCACCTTCGACGGCCGTCGTGTTGATGATCGTGCCGATGCTCGTCGCAAACGTCTCGCTGGTGCGTGAGCTCGATCGCGCAGAAATTTCCCGTTGTCTGAAGCGATTCTGGCCGTACGTCCTGTCGGCCATGGTCGGTACCGTGGTCGGAATGGTACTACTGAACTTCGTTCGGACCTCGCTGTTGACGCCGGCTCTCGGTATCTTTACTCTCGCGTACGTCGCGGTCAAACAGCCCTGGCTGGTATTGCCCGGAGAGCGCGCGGTCGCACGCTACTGTTTCAGACGGGACACGACCGTGAAAGTAGCACTCGGGTTGGTCTCGGGCGTGATCTTCGGGTTGTCGAACGTCGCAGTGCAGGTCGTGGCCTATCTCGACAGCATCGATCTGGACCGCTCGACGTTCGTGGGCGTCCTCGCGATGATCCTCGTCGGAGTGTCGGGGCTCCGTGTCGGGATGGCCTGGACACTCGGACTGTACGACGGGGGATCACTGCTCCTGTACTCCGTCGGGCTGTCCGTCCCGGGACTCGTCGGCGTGACACTCGGCGGGAGACTTCGACAGGTCACGTCGGAGCAAACGCAGTTGGCCGCCGTGTTGCTGTTACTTTCGGTCATCGGTGTCCGACTCCTCGCTGTCGGGCTCGGCGTTCTCTAGCGGGGTCCACCCTTCCGAGCAGGTGAACGGTCGGTAACTCCCTAACGAGGGAGTTCGCGAATCAATATCACGTTCGACGACCAACTTCTGCCGATGGCAGACAGTCCAGCCCGTACGGGAAACGACAGCACCACTGCAGCACGTCACGTCGGATCGGAACGCGCGTTCGATGACCTCCTCGCGACCGAGGGGACGCTCCTGGTCGATTTCTACGCCGATTGGTGTGGCCCCTGCCGGATGATGGCGTCCACCGTCGAGGAGCTCGCTGCTGAAGCAGACGCCACCGTCGCGAAGGTCGACGTCGACGAACTATCACCGATCGCAGCCGAGTACGAGGTGAGATCGATCCCGGCCTTTGTCGTGTTCGAAGACGGTGAGCCGACCGAGCGACTGGTCGGGATGCAAGAGAAAGCCGATCTGCGTGCCGCGATCGAGTGACCTCTCGTGACGAGCTGGGTTCAGTAGCCCGAGACGGTCCCTTGCGCGGACGGTTTGACAGATAGTGCGCAGATTCGCCGAGAATTCATACCAGTTTACGACGAGATACATTCGGGTTCCAACATGGGTGTACTCGACGGCTTGTTCGGAAACGCGAGCGACGAGTCGAACGAAGCGAACGGCACCGGCGAACGAAAGTACGCGGTCCTCCTGAACGCGGGCCCCGACCGGACACCGGTGGCCGGGAACGGGTTCAATTACGCGCTCGAATTCGACGATGCGGGATACGACGTCCAGCTCTTCCTCGACGGGAAGGCCACCAAGTGGCCGGCGGCGTTCGCGGAGGACCCCGACAGGCCGTTCAACCACGACTGGGAGCAGATCCGGGAGCGAGGCTTGCTCGCCGGGGCCTGCGGGTACTGTGCCGACGCGTTCGACGTCACGGAGGCGTGCGAGAACTCGGGTATCGACCTGTTGAGCGACGCGACTGAGCACGCCCCGGCGGTGGCGACGCTCGCCGAAGAGGGGTACGAGATGATCACTGTCGGGTGACTCGTCCCTCGGTCGCGTGTTCCCGTCTGCCGGTGACAGGTGTATACTGAATCGGATGGTCTTCTCACGTGGCCACGACTATTGATCTCCCCAGCTGCGGTGGCCTGGTCACCCACGCCCACCTGCGAGTCTCGACGCCGCGTCGGAGCGCCGAAGCGCGGTCATGGACGCGATCCCGAGGGTAGGACCGATCGCGAGCGGGGCGAACGCCCACTTCCAGCCGACGATGTCGACGAATATCGGAACCAACTGGATCGATATCGTCGTCAGCAGGAACCCGATAGCCGTCTGGAGCGTCAGCGCAGTCCCGACGTACGAGTCCTCTGTGACCTCGGAGACCGCGGCGGAAAACTGGGCCGAATCCGCGACGATCGCGAACCCCCAGACCAACACAAAGGGAACGAGGACCAGCAGTGACTGCCCGAAGACGAGTCCGGCACCGAGACAGCCGAGCCCGCTGACGCCCATGCTCAGGCTCGTGACCGGGGTGCGGCCGATCCGGTCGGCACCGTAGCCCGCGACGACAGCACCGACACCGCCGACTGCGATCGTCCCGAACGCGACGAGCGACGCGAGTTCGGCGGACGCTCCGGTTCCGCTCGCAGCGAGACTCGCTGTGAGATACACGGGGATCCAGGTCCAGACGGCGTACAGTTCCCACATGTGCCCGAAGTACCCGCCGTTGGCGAGCATCGTCGGCGGGTCGCGGAGGATCCGACCGAGTGCGCTCGGGTCGAACGGCGCCGCCGGCGCCTGGTGTGGTCCCGGCTCGACGAACAACACGAGGAACCCGCCGACGGTCGCCAGTGCTGCGGCACCGAAGAGGACGACCGTCGGCCGGCCGACGCCGCCGACGGCCCGGAGCAGATGCGGGAGCGCGGAGCCGACGGTGAGCGCCCCGACGAGGACGCCGATAGCGAACCCCCGCCCGCCTTCGAACCAGCCTGCCAGTATTTTCATCCCGGGCGGATAGACGCCCGCCAGCGCGACGCCAGTCAGGAACCGAAGTGCGATAGCCGGCGGCCCGCTACTCACGAAGGCGGCGATCGCGGCGGTGAACACCGCCCCCGCGACTGCAGAACCCGCGAACAGGTATCGCGGTAACACCACGTCCGAGAGCGTGAACACCGACGACAGCAACGCTCCGACGACGAACCCGAGCTGGACGGAGATCGTCAGCCATGCCGTCTCGGCGTCGGACAGGCCCCAGTCGGCCGCAAGTTCCGGTGCGGCGGCGGTCGCACTGAACCACAGCGACATCGCGAGCAGTTCGGCGACGGCGACCACGACCAGTACGCGGCGTCTGCGAGAGACCATCGACGCTATCGAGAGAGGAACCGCCACCTCAAAAGCGTCCGCTTACGTCCTCGTAAGTCGCTACGGTTCGGACGCTCGGGTCAGGGCAGTCCGATACGCCGCCTCGAACGGGTTCGAGTACGGGATACCGAGCGAGTCGTACACCTCGGCCGGGATCGCGATATCTCCGAGCGACAGCTCGCACTCGAGTTCGAGTAGTCCGGTCTTCGGGAGCGCGAGCGTCAGAACGCTGTCGGGGTCGATCGAGGGGCCGGGCCGCTCGCCGGTCGTCGCGACCATCCCCGAGGGAACGTCGAGTGAGACGACCGTCGCGTTCAGCGCGTCCGCCTTCGTCACCAGCTCTCCGGGGGTCCCGCAGAGCGAGCCGTCGAGCCCGTAGCCGACGAGTGCGTCGACGACCGTCTCCGCTTCCGCGTCGGCGAGCGCGCCGACGCCGTCGTCGACCGGGACGTCCATCGCCGCCAGCGTCTCGTACTGCGTCCGAGCGGCGCCGTCCAGTCCGTCCGACGACCGGTCGAGCACGACCGACACCGGCACCTCGCGGTTGGCGAGGTGGCGCGCGGCACAGAGCCCACCGCCGCCGTTCCCGCCGTTGCCGGCGAGGACGACGACCGGTTCGGTGCCGTGTTCGCGGACGTGTCGGGCGAGGTCGCGCCCCGCGTTCTCCATCATCTGCAGGAGCGAGAGGCCGAACTCCTCGACTGCGACGCGGTCGACCTCGCGCATCTCCGCGGCCGTCACGGCGGTCACCGACCGACCGGTTTCGGTTCGAAAGGCGCGAGCGTTCATCGTGTCGTTCGTCGGTATCGCGACGAATTGCAAAGGACCTTCCGCCGATCCATTCCCGTCGAATCCGAAAAACACCGGAGGGCCGCATTCAGAGGGTTTCAACCGGTTTTTCGCTGGAGGAGTTGCGGGGCCGTTCGGCTCCGCGTACGCTTCGCACGACTGCCGGACGGCTATACGCTCTCGAATAGTATGGTATCGTATGTCACATCTGGTGATCCAGAACGACTCCCTTCGATTCGACCGGCCGGTGTTCGTAGACGGCTTGCCGGGCCTCGGACTCGTCGGCAAACTGGCCGCCGACCACCTGATCGAGGCCTTCGACATGACGTACTTCGCGAGCATCGAGTGTCCGTCGCTCCCGCCGGTCGCTGCCTACCTCGGGAGCGAGTTCGGCGTGGTACCGCCCGTGCGGATATACGCCGACGAGGGGCGCGATCTACTGGCGTTGCAGAGTGAAACCGCTGTCTCTCCGGATGTCGTCGCGGACTTCGCGGGGTGTCTGAGCGGCTTACTCGCCGACATCGACGCGCTCCCGATGTACGTGAGCGGTCTCGCCCAGGGGCACCCCGCCGACCTCGACCGCGACCGGGCGCTGTATGGGGTCGCGACCGGCGACGGCGACCGGATACTCGAAGATCAGGACATCGAACCGCCCGTCACGAGCGGCGTGTGGAGCGGACCGACCGGCGCGCTCCTGAACGAGGCCCGGACCAGCGGGTCGACCGCCCTCGGTCTCATCGTCGAGAGCGACGCCGAGTTCCCCGATCCAGAAGCCGCCTGTGTCCTGCTCGAGCGGGCGGTCGAACCGGTCGCTGGTGTTGATGTCGACGTCAGCTCGCTCCGGGACCACGCTGCCGAGATACGTGAGCGGCGGCGGGCGTTCGCCGAACAACTGTCCCAGCCCGAACGCAACGAGAGCTCCATGGTCGAATCGTCGTACATGTATCAGTGACCGCTCGGGCCGGCACTCGCTGGTGGTTACCCGAGCGTGAGACGCAGTTAACCGACCGAGACTCGTAGTAGACCCGTGACCACCGATGACTGACTCCGAACTCGATCTGAGCGCGCCGGAACTGGCCCGCGAAGACGTCCTCCGCATCGACGACCCGTACTACTCGCCTGAGACCGTCGCGCTCGTGACTGGCGCCGCTTCCGGCATCGGTCGCGCGACCGCCGTCGCGCTCGCGACGAACGGCCTCACGGTCGTCGGGGCCGACATCGACGAAGATGGACTGGCCGAGACCGCCGATATCGTCGACGAGTTCGACGCCGACGGCGCGTTCGTGAGCACGCCGACGGATCTCACTGACGACGAGGACGTCGAGGCGGTCGTCGCGGCGGCCGCTGACGAGGGCGACCTCCGCTTCGTCGCGAACATCGCCGGGATGCAACACATCGCGAGCATCCCCGAGTTCCCGATGGAGAAGTACGACCTCCTGACGGACATCATGCTCCGGTCGCCGTTCAAGACCGCACAAGCGGCGATGCCTCACATCAGGGAGACTGACGACGGAGTCGGGGCGATCGCCAACATGTCCTCGGTCCACGGCCACTACGCGACGAAGGACAAGCCGGCGTACATCACGGCCAAGCACGGTATCACGGGCCTCACTCGCGCGATCGCCGCCGAGGGCGAAGGGACCCTTCGGGGCTTCTCGGTCAGCGTCGGTTACGTGTTGACGCCGCTGATGGTCGACCAGATCGAGGACACTGCCGACGAGCGAGGCATCTCGAACCGCGAGGTGATCGAGGACGTGATGCTCGGGCAGGCCCGGACGAAAAAAATGATGACCCCGGCGGAGGTCGCTAACCTGTTCGTCTTCGGATTCTCGACCCACGCCAGTCACCTCAACGGCGCTGACCTGCTGTTCGACGGCGGATACACCCACACGTATGAGTGAGTCGAGCGCGGACGAACCCGACGACGCGGCGGTCGCCGCGTCGGCGCCCGAAGAGCCGACGCGCGTCGCTATCGCCTGTCAGGGCGGGGGCAGCCACACCGCGTTCACCTGCGGCGTCCTCCGGACGCTCCTGGCGGAGTGGGACGACGACTACGAACTCGTCGGGATCAGCGGGACGTCCGGCGGCGCGTTCAACGCGCTGGCGGTCTGGCACGGACTCGTCACCGGGGGACCGGAGCGAGCCAGGGAGACCGTCGGGGCCGTCTGGGACGACCTGGCCGCGTCGGGGCCGAGCGACCGCTGGACGAACGCCGTCGTCACGTCGCTGTCGCGAATGGAGAGCGCTGGCGTCCCGTTGCCAGTCGTCAGCCCGTATCAGGTTCCCGGCCCCGAAACTGGCAAACAACGCATCCGCGAGATACTGGAGACACACATCGACTTCGAGGAGATCCCGGACCTGTGCGGCAGGGACGCACCCGAACTCGTGGTCGGCACGGTCGATATCAACGCAGGCGTTTTCGAGACGTTCGTCAACGAGGAGGTGACAGTCGACGCGGTCCTCGCGTCGGCCGCGGTGCCGGACCTCTTCGAGGCGGTCGAGATCCACGGCCACCTCCACTGGGACGGTCTCTTCTCCCAGAACCCCCCGATCAACGACCTGATGCACCTCCCACCGGACCGCAAACCCGAGGAGCTGTGGGTGATCCAGGTCAATCCCCAGGAGTTCGAGGGCGAACCGTCGACGGCCGAGGTGATCGCCGACCGGCGGAACGAGCTCTCGGGCAACATCTCGCTCAACCAGGAGCTCCGCTTCATCGAGCGGGTCAACCAGTGGATCGAGGACGGGACGCTACCGGCAGACGAGTTCGTCCGGACGGACGTGCGCCGCATCCAGATGGGGGAGCGGTTCCACTCCTCGACGAAGGTCGACCGCGGCCCGGCCTTCCTCGATGAACTGCGGGAGCTGGGGGCCCAGCGCGCTCGCGAGTTCCTCGCTGCCCGCTGACGCTCGCTGCCCGCCGAGGAGCCTGGTCACTCCGGAGACCACTCGCAGGCGTCGCACACTGACAGGCCCTCCTCGTCGACGTGCGACGACAGACAGGCGTAGTTACAGAAGTACGCCGGCGAGCCGCAGTCGTCGGTGCAGTCCCGCACGCAGACCGGGTCGTGGTCGAAGATGCGTGACCCGCAGTACGCGCACGTCTCATCGGTCTCGGGTGTCTCGATTATCGTCGACATCCCTCGATCCAGCGTCCTGTCCCGAAAAACGGTCGCGGGGCCGCGTGGATCCGGCCCGCCCGCTCACTCGCCGTACGTGTGGAAGTCGACCGCCTGTTCGAGCAGTTCGTCGGGGATCCCGGGGACCTCGTCGGACCGGACCGGTCCGAATTCGTCGAGTTCGTCGGGGTCCCTGGGGAAGTCGCGGAGCTGAAAGTGCACGTCGATGCCGGCCTTGGCGCCCTGGCCCAGCGCGACCGGGATCTGGTTGTGGCCGGGCGTGCAGTCGCCGACCGCGTAGACGCCGTCGACCGAGGTCTCGCCGTGATCTCCGACTTCGATGGTCCCGTCGTCGTTGATCGAACAGCCCAGTTCACGGGCGAGACCGTTGTTGTACTCGGCGCCGTACATTGCGAAGCCGCCCTTGTACTCGCGGACCGACCCGTCTTCGAACTCCAGGGCCTTTAGCCAGCCGTCCTCGCCGTTTTGCACGCCGGTCACGTCTTCATCGATCACGTCGATCGGATGGCGTTCGAGGATTCCCGCCGTCTCGTCGCTCCACTCCGGGTCGTCACCGCGAGTCAGCAGGTCCACCTCGTCGGTAAAGTTCAGCATGATCCCGGCGACGTGGGCGGCGCTCTCGGAGTGGCCCATTACGTACACGGACTCGTCGACGAACATGTGGGCGTCACAGTGCAGACAGTAGTGTAGTCCTCGGCCAGTCCTGGGGAGCGGCGGCTCGGGTCGGACGTCGTTGAACCCAGTCGCGAGGACGACCATCTCGGCCTCGTACTCGGCGCTGTTGCCCGCGAGGCGGAACTGTCCGTCGTCCGTTCGGGAACACGACGTGACCACGTCCCTGTACTGGTCACACCCGTACTCGTCGAGTTGCTCCTGACCGATGCCGAGGAATTCGGCCCCGCTGGTCTCCTCGCGGACGCCGAGCAGGTTGTGTACCTCCTGCATCATCGCCGCACGACCGCCGCCGCGATTCACGACTGCCGTTCGGTGTCCCAGTCGCGTGCTGTACAGGGCTGCGGTCATGCCAGCCGGGCCGCCACCGACGACGACTACCTCGTACTCGTGTCTGTCTTGGTCCTCGTTCATATTACTAGTAGTGGGTTTCGGACGACAAATAGCTACTCACAACGGCTCTCGAGTTACTCCGACCTCAGGGGGTTTCGGAACGTATCCTCGGTATCGAACGTTCACCGGACAATTGCTCTCACCCCGGCTACCAATCACACAGTAGCTCGAAAACAGTTTGTCGAGATGCCGCCCCTGGGAGATTACGCACCCCCTGCTCAGGAATCTATCGAACCGAACTCGTCAATGCGTTCATGCACGTAGGCTGCCCACTCGTCTAGCGTTTCGTGCATCAGGTCACGTGCTTCCGAAAGCGATACTGCGTTGTACTGATAAACGTGACCTCCTCCCTCGATGAGGCGACGCTCACGCTCGGCGAGTGCTTTATTTCGGAGTGTCGAAAGCGAACGGTTGATATTGCTCCGGTCACGGTCCAACTCAGTGGCCAACTCTTCGACTGTATTTCCTGGACGTTCAAGCAGCGTTAGGTATGTTCTGGCCTCATGCTCCTGAATATCGAACACACAAGATAGCACGTTTTCGAGCGACGGCTCTTCCGTCAGCATTAATTGGCGAAACCGCTCGGGAGAAGGTTCTGCTCTCATTGTTGGCTCATATTATGAGAGCTATCTGTAAAAATAGAAGCGTTACTACCGGGTAACCGCTCAACTGAGCGGTACCGAAAGTACGGCGGGCTAGGAATCACTAAGCGGTCAGCAACTCTCCAAATACTACGACGGACGGGGACTCTCGAAGAGTCCGTTTCAGGCCCGAACAGGCCGACCGAGACCTAGAAAGCTAACCGTTCCCGCTGCAGCTCGCGGTGTGACTTGCGCCTATCGTGGTCATCGAGTCCTCGAGATACTTTCGGCTGCGATCACGACCGTCGCCGGCTGACCACAGTTTCACTCGAACACGTGTCGGAGAATCATTTAATATACCCCTGTTGTTCAACACACGTCCGCATCTCCTGTTCGGTTTCGTGCTCGTGTAACCGCGTCGGGGTATCGCAGTAAAATGTCTCACCGTCCCATCGGAGTGTTACTGTGTGTTCGGAACCCAGTAGTTCGGTCTGGATGACGACGTGCCCTCGTCGTTTCAGCATTTTTAAGAGCGCGTCTGCATCTATCTCGCCGGCATTGATTGTCGGAATATCTGACATTATGAGTTAATTCACTGTGGGGATCTCTGGATCGCTTTCGATCATCCGATACAGTACGCAGTAGTCTTCGAGGATCCGTGTGCGGCAGTCTCGTCTGGGGTCGCCACGTGCATGATCACTCGTCCACGTCGACCAGCTGTTGGAGGTCGTTCGCTTGACTGATGGCGTCGATGACTTTGCTGGCGAGGTCGTTCAGGTCGTCCGCGAACGACTGTGTAGTGTCTGCGAGTTCGTCTACACTCTGTGAGGACTCGACAGCACTACGAGCGATGTCGTCTAGGTCTTCGACTGTCTCATCGATCGAGTCTGTCGCACCATCCGTCCGCTCGTCGACCCGCTCGATCTGTGCGAGGGTCTCGTCAGCGTCGGCCTGAACGTCCTGAACGATGGAATCGATCTCAGTTGCCTGTTGCTGGGCCTCCTCGGCGAGTGTTTTGACTTCGTCGGCGACGACCGCGAATCCGTCGCCGTCCTGCCCGACCCGCGCAGCCTCGATGGAGGCGTTCAGTGCCAGCATATTCGTCTGGTCGGCGATTTCGTTCAGGATCGCGGTGATCTCGTCGATCTCGCTCACAGTTTCCTGCAACGTTTCGAGTTGGTCCTGGGCAGCCGTCGCTGCAGCCCGTGCCGCCTCGACGTCCTCCTGGGCCTCCTTCGCTGACGACTGTGCTGTCTCTGCGCGCTCGACGGTTTCACTACTCGATCGGTTCGCACTGGCTGCGTTCTGCGACAGCGATTCGATCGCGTCGCTCGATTCACTGAGTTCGGTTCCGATGACCGATAGTAACTCGGAATGCTCCCTCGCGAGGCCATCGATACGATGCGTGTCATTCGTTTCGTATTCGGTGGCTGACTCTTGGTTTGTCATTGCAGGCCCTGTATTGGATTCGACCAGCACCCACTGTGTAATAGTGACACACAACCAGGTGAAATATATGAAGACCGCTGAACGATACTCTCTTGCGATGTCAGAGCACGACGAACACGCCTGTGACTGCGGTGCGACGTTCGACACACTCGACGAACTGAAAGAACACGCCCAAGAGAATCACCCGGAGGCGTACGAAGAGAACTTCGGTGACTGAGTCCGCCGAACGACGCCGTCCCGCCCGAGCGATCCGTCCCGCTAATCCGTCCCTGTCTCACGGAAGCGTCACGTCCTGAAACGCGTACTCGACGGCTTTGTTGAGCGTCGGGTGGGCGTGAATCGTCCCCGTGATGTCGGAGATGTACCCCGACCCCGTCCGCATCGCGACCACGACTTCGTGGATCATCGTCGAGGCCTCGTATCCCAGTACGTGACAGCCCAGAATCTCCCCGTTCGGCGCCGCGAGTACCTTCACGAATCCGGCGTCGAGTTTCTTCGCCCGGCCCATCGGCGTGTCCGGGAGGGCCTCGCGGCCGACGACGAACTCTCGTCCCTCCTCGCGGAGTTCGTCCTCGGTCTTCCCGACGCCGGCCATCTGCGGTTCGGTGAAGATGGCGTGGGGCATCGCCGTGAAGTCCGCTTCCCGGTCGCGGCCGTGGACCACGTTGTCGACCGTGACTCCCGTCTCGTAGTCGCCGGAGTGTTTGAACATCGCGTTGTCCGCGATGTCGCCCTGTGCCCAGACGTTCTCGGCCGAGGTTTCGAGTCGGTCGTTCGTCACGACGAATCCCCGGTCGTCCGTCTCGATGCCCGCCGCTTCGACGTCCAGCGTGTCGGTGTTCGGCCGCCGGCCGAGCGCGACGAGCAGGTCCTCGCCCTCGACGGCGACCGTCTCGCCGTCTTCGGTCTCGGCATGAACGGTGACACTGCCGCTGTCGGACTCGACGGCAGTGGCGCGGTGACCGGTGTAGACCTCGTGGCGCTGGCGGGCGATCTCGGTGAACGCGTCCGCGACATCTGGGTCTTCCCGCGGAACCAGCGTGTCCATCATCTCGACGATAGTCACGTCGGTCCCGAGCGACTCGAAGAAGTAGCCCAGCTCGACGGCGATGTAGCCACCGCCGAGGATCGCCAGCGAATCGGGCTGCTCGCGTTTATAGAGCGCCTCCGTACTCGTCATGTAGTCGACCTCGTCGAGGCCGTCGATGGGCGGGACGAGCGGTCGGGAGCCCGCCGCGACGACGACCTTGTCGGCGCTGACCGTCTCGGCGCCGACCTCGACGGTTCGGTCGTCGACGAACACTGCCTCGTCTCTGTACAGCGTCAGGTGGTCTTTATCGCGGTATTGCGCCTCCATCCCGTCGGCGATGGGCGAGAGCGTTTCGTCCATGTCGTCGACGATCGCCGCGTAGTCGATGCCGTCGAACGTCGCGTCGACGAAGAAACGATCCGCTTCGCGGACGTGGTTGGCGGCCGTCGCCGCCTGGATCAGCATCTTCGAGGGGTTACAGCCGCGGTTGAGACAGGTGCCACCGAGCGGCCCCTTCTCGACCAGCGCCGTCTCCAGGCCCGCGTCTGCGGCCGCCTCGGCGACGTTGTTGCCCGTGCCGCCGCCGACGACGAGGACGTCGTACTCGGCCATCTACTCCTCCTCCGGCTCGGGGCCGTATTCCGACCCCCACTCAACGAGCGCCGAGACGACCGGTTCGAGCGCACGACCCTGCTCCGTCAGCGAATAGTTCACGCGAACCGGCTGGTCGCTCACGACCGCTCGGTCCACAAGTCCGTCGTCTTCCAGCCGAGTCAGGCTCTCCGAGAGCATCTTCGAAGAGACACCGGCGATCGCCGATTTCAGTTCGCTGAAACCCATCGGACCGTTCTCTAGCAACTGGTAAACGATACGGAGGTGCCACTTCCGTCCGAGAGTGTCTTGCACCGCGTCAAAAACCTCGTGCGGGTCGGTGAACAGCATGTCGATGCTTCCCGTGCTGGACGTGTGCCACGACGCCGCGGTCGTTTCTGAGCTCATGCGTTACCACTATCGACACAAGGAACGGTATTCAACGTATCACGGACAGAGGTCCCCGTTCCCAATCACCGTCAGAATAATATAGTGGTTTATTCCTCGGACTGCGCGTCCCGGAACCGTTCCCAGAAGATCTCGTTCAGCCCGCTCTCGAAATCGCCTTCCTGATAGTCTTCTTTGGTGAGATTCGCTTCCTCGATGAGCGATGCCGCCTCGCCAGCCCAGGCGTAGAACCCTACGAGGGTCTCTTCGCGCATCTCCTCCAGATCGATCGAGTGGTAGACGTTGACGAACCCACCCGGCTCGCGATTGAGCTGGGACTTTTGAAGCAGTCCGAACTCGACGAGTTCGTTGAGATAGTTCCGGACAGTGCTCTCGTCGTAGTCGAGTCGGTCGGCCAGATCTCCGGGCGAGAGCGGGCCCTCGCCAATGACACAGAGACAGATGTCCAATCCCGGTTTTGGAAGACCGAAGGCGTCGAGCAGCACCTGCCGGATATCAGGTGGCCTGATGTCGAGTTTGGTCTCCGTGACGCGCTCCATCGGCTCGTCGTGACACGTCATCCCCCCGTCGCAGTCCTGCATCGTGAGGACGACGTTGTTGCAGTCCTGACACCGATAGATCGCGTACTCGCGGTCCGCGAGGCTGACTTCGCTTCGGTCTCCTTCACGATCGAAGTCGTGAAGTGCCATGGAGTTTCCCTCTGACCGATCCTCATCGCTCATATTCTGACCCCTCTCGTACGCACGGATAGAGACACGTCTACGTGTACGATAACGGCCCTCTTGAAACTTGGAGTCGCTGTCACTCTTCGACGACGTCCAGCACGAGTACATCGTCGGCTTGGACGTCGAGTGCGAGGAACTCCCTAGCGGTGACGGTCGGTCGATACCCCTGCTCCGTCGATTCGAGCAGTTCGAACTCACATAGTGATTCGAGCGGCTGCGTGAGCGCTTCCTCCGGAATGTCCTGCGATTGGGCTATACTGCGGGCTGTCACCGGCTCGTTCGAGTCCTGATATTGGTCGACGACCGCAACCAGTACTGTGTGAGATGATGGAGGCATGGGATAATTCGACCGTGTACGAGAGGTAATCATCAACGTCTGTTCTGATACTAGCAGACCGGTTGAATAGGTCTTACTTACGGGGAGTATACCGTGTTACGCCGAGTTCAGCCCAACCGAGATCACGGGATCTGAATGAACTGTTCAAAAGCCATCCGCCGGGGGAGACGGAATGGGAGTAGTGGGCAGATGGGAAGGGGTCGGGTTCGGGCGCGACGGAGCGTCACTGACCGGTCTCGGCCGGCATGCCGACAGGTAGGCAGCGACATCTCGTCGCACGTGATTCTCGGTGGAGTGCGATATTATATCTGCGCCGTGTATGCACTCCGCCCACATCAGCGCGAGAGAGACGAACCCGGGTAACCAGCGGGAAGCCGCGTTACACCGGCCTCAGCTACAGTTTATTACGGAGTATACGCAACCGGACCGTATGACCGATCAGGTGAGACACGGTCTCGAAGGCGTCCTCGTGGCGGAATCGGAACTCTCGAAGCTAGACGGCGACGCGGGAGAACTGTGGTACCGTGGCTATCCGATCGCCGAACTCGCCGACCGCGCCACCTTCGAAGGGACCCTGTATCTGCTGTGGAACGGATCGCTCCCGACGCAGTCGGAACTCGATTCGTTCGTCGACAAGCTGTCGTCGCACCGTCGTATCGACGCCGCCGTGACCGGGACCCTGGAGCGACTCGCACAGCGCGACGAAGACCCGATGGCCGCACTGCGGACCGGGGTGTCGATGCTCTCGGCAGGGGACCCTGAACGCGGGCTGGTACCGACCGACTCCGAGACGATCCGTCGCACCGGCCGCCGACTCACTGCGAAACTCCCCACGGTGCTCGCCGCCTACGACCGATTTCGACGGGGTGAGAAGCCGGTCGAACCGTCCGAGGAGCTGAGCCACGCCGAGAACTTCCTCTACATGCTGACCGGGACCGAGCCGGACGACGTCGCCGCCGAGACCTTCGACACCGCCCTCACCCTCCACGCCGACCACGGTCTCAACGCCTCGACGTTCACCGCGATGACGGTCGCGAGCACGCACGCGGATCTCTACAGCGCCGTCACGGCCGGCGTCGGTGCGCTCTCGGGCCCGCTCCACGGCGGTGCGAATCAGGACGTTATGGAGACGCTACTGGAAGTCGACAACAGCGACGACGGGCCCGTCGAGTGGACTCGCTCGGCGCTCGACGACGGGCGCCGGATCCCGGGCTGGGGCCACCGCGTCTACAGCGTCAAAGACCCGCGTGCGGAGATCCTCGAGGAGCGGAGCGACGCCCTCGCACGGTCGACGGGGGAGTCCAAGTGGTGTGAGTATACCCGCGAGATCGAAGCTCACCTCACCGACGAACGGGGACTCGTCGAGAAGGGCATCGCTCCCAACGTCGACTTCTACTCCGGGAGCGTCTACTATCAGCTCGGAATTCCGGTCGACCTCTACACGCCCATCTTCGCGATGAGTCGCGTCGGCGGCTGGGTGGCCCACGTCGACGAATACCTAACAGACAACCGTCTCATCCGACCCCGGAGTCGTTACGTCGGCCTCGAATCGCGGTCGCTCGTCCCGATAGATGAACGGTAACTCGCGGATCGCACCGATCCGGAACCGGCCGTCGATATCCGCCTCCGTCGGCGGGCGTCGATGAGATTCGAGACCGCTCGCGAGCGGTTCGAGCCACTGGTCGACCGGGGGTCAGATCTCCGATCCGCGTTCGGGCAACTGCTCGACCAGGAGTTCACGTATTCGACGGGACACCTCGCAGCGGTGCTGAACACCTGTCTGTTCGCACCGTCGCTGCTCACCTTCTGGTTCGTCAACGGCGTGCTCGACTTCTCGACGGCGGTCGCTATCGGTGCGGTCGCCAGCCCCGGGGGCTTGCAGGTCCGCCTGATCGCGTACCTGTTTCTGGTGCCGACCTTCTTGATAGTGCGAGTCACCGTCCACTTGCTCCACCCCGTCCACAGGCGACAGGTGCTCTCGGGCTCGTGTCCGACGACGCAACTCGTGAGTCTCGACTGGTTCAGCATGGGGATCCTCGCGACCGGGTTCCCGCTGGCAATCCAGGATCTCGGTCCCTGGCTCGCGATGAACGGTGTCTTTGTCGTCGGCCTGTTCGTCGCGCCTCGCGTCGTCGACGACGACAGCGCCGGGACCGTCAAACTGCTCGTGATCGCGACCGGGAGCCTCGTGTTCCTGTACGCCAACTACGGCGGGACGGTCCCCGTACTCCCCGAACCGTCGGTGATCCTCGGGTCCGTCGTGACGGTCAGGCTCGGGAACGGCACCACCCAGTGGCTATTAAGAGCGTTCAATAGCGTCGTGCTGGGACCAGTCCTCGTTGGCCTGTTCGGAATGGCGATGAACCGCGTCCTCACCCGGCCCGAACTCGCGGATATCCCGTTTGCGGAGTACGCGCTCCCGGTCCGCGACCCCGACTCGGTCGTCCTGGCGAGCGCAGCCTCGGGGACCGCGTTCTATCTCGCCGTTGTCTTCCTGCTAACCGGCCGACTGACTCTGATCCCGTGAGCCCTCGTCTCAAGTCCGCTCGACGACGACCCGCACATTGTCTCCGCTCCGAAGCCCGTACTCCCGCGGGGCTACCGGGTCACCGTTGACAGTGATCTGAACGGTCGTGTTCGAAGTACCGTCACGGTAGGTTGTCCCCTGATACGTCACCGACGACTCCGTCGCATTGAACCCGAGTGTCCCGAGTGCGTACTGGAGCGTCACCCCCCGAGCGTGGACGTGCCACCGCGTCCCTACACCGCCTTCGAAGTAGAAGGCGTTCGACTGCAGCTGGTATCGCTGTCGACTGAAGTCGACCTGCTGGCCGTTCACGACCATCTCCATCGTCCCGTGGTAGTGGACTGCACCGAGGTCGGTCGGCTCCTGCCCCGGGGTCACGTCTCCTCTGCCCCCGGATGGCGAGAACAGCACGTATCCGACGATGGCCAGCGTAACGACCAGAATGCCGCCCAGGACGATCGGTCCCGTCGGACGCGATCCGTCCTCGTCGCTCTCGTCGGCGCCGACTCGTCGCCTGTCGATCGGTCCGAGTTCCTCGAGGTGTTGACCCTCGAGATGGTCGACATACGCCGATTCGCTCTCGAACGATTCGTCGCAGTAGTCACACTCCGGCATCTTATCGTCCCCGAGAAATCCCGACGGCGTTTTCAACGCACGGTAACGTACGTGTAACCCGGATCCTGGTCAGACCATCGCTTGACTGTCGTGCGAACACTCCCGTCGAATCACTCACAGTCCATCGAACAGTCGTATGATTTGCTGTATATCCAGTAGCCGTCGTCGTCGGGAGCCGCCACGGTGGCGTAGTCCAGCGAGAGCCGCGGTTCGTTGTTCCGCCCCAGCGTCTCGACGTGGTGCCACTCGCCGTCGGGTTCGGAGAGCGTCGCGCGGTACTGCCAGACGCGAACGCGCTCGTCGGTCACGCGGACTGCGTACGACTCCGGCCGGACGTCCGTACGCGGTGGTCGCTCCGCCTCTGTCGGCAGCGTTGCTCCGACCATAGGTCGTGATCGCCCGGAGCCGAATTAATTATATCCCGGTTTTTCGTGAGAGACGCACGACTGTCGTGGGACCCCGACTCGAAGACACGGTGGACGACCGCCGCTGGCCGATGGCAGCCGGGTAACGCTGCCGTTACCGGACAGTTAGATACGCAGAGAGGGTGGAACCGGACATGAGTTCGGATACCGGAACGGACGGAACGGACGTTCACTGGCACAGAGCGATCGGCCGCGAAGAACTCTCTGAAGGGCGAGTGAAACCGGTCACGTGCGACGGGACGACCGTCGCGATGACTCACTACGACGGCGAGTATCACGCGCTCGACAACGAGTGCCCTCACCAGGGCGGCCCGCTCGGCGAGGGAGCTATCGAGGACGGGCTCCTTCGCTGTCCGTGGCACGGCTGGGATTTTCACCCCGATTCGGGCGAGACGCCCGGCGATTTCGACGACTGCGTCACCACCTATCCGGTCGAGGAGCGTGAAGACGGTATCTACGTCGGATTCCCCGTCGAACGACCCCGAGAGCGTACTGTCTCGGATGTGATCGCCGAGACGCTCGTCAACTGGGGCGTCCGGCAGGTGTGGGGTATCGTCGGCCATTCGAACCTCGGACTGGCCGAGGCGCTCCGAACTGAAGCCGACGGCGGGAACCTCTCGTACTACGGCGTCCGCCACGAGGGCGCCGGTGCCTTCGCCGCCTCTGCCTACGGGAAACTGACCGGGCGACCCGCCGCGTGTTTCTCCATCGCCGGCCCCGGTGCGACGAACATGCTGACCGGCCTATGGGACGCCAACGTCGACCGCTCGCCGGCGATCGCGCTCACTGGACAGGTCGAATCACAGGTGCTCGGAACCGGAAACTTTCAGGAAGTGGACCTGGAAGCGGCCTACGGCGACGTAGCAGCGTTCGAGGCGACGGTGCTCCCCGACAGCCAGCCCGCCGAGCTCGCGACGCGTGCCGCCAAGGCCGCGATCCTCGAACGCGGCGTCTCCCACCTTATTTTCCCCGACGACATCCAGACCATGGACGCCGAGGGGGTCGAACCGGGTCACCCCGACGGACGATTGACCCCCCGAGACATCGCGCCGCCGGAAGCGAAGCTCTCCGAAGCCGTCGACCACCTCGAAGGGGCCGAGCGGCCGGTGATCGTCGTCGGGCACGGCGCTCGCTTCGAGATGGACGGGATCGTCGAACTCGCAGAGCGACTCGATTGTCCGGTGCTGACGACGTTCAAGGCGAAAGGACAGATCCCGGATTCGCACCCGCTCGCGGCGGGCGTCCTCGG
>Ga0207720_100299_pt1 | contig 39867 bp, 51 predicted proteins | sample A23P2SouthBayCA_2_FD_187751 | JGI IMG/M metagenome (GOLD analysis project Ga0207720, IMG submission 187751) | Aerobic enrichment media microbial communities from Eden Landing Ponds, California, USA - A23 E3 (2) (SPAdes) | ecosystem: Environmental > Aquatic > Marine > Unclassified | place... | reverse complement strand
CCTCGACCCGGGCCGGGGGTACTGGCACGACGTCCTCCGGACGCACGACGACCCGTGGGCGCTCTCGGAGTGTCCCGTCGACGCCTCGCTGGAACACGAGCTGTGGGACGCCTGGCTCGGATCCTACCGCGAGGGCGACTACGACGCCTGTGCGTCGCGCGCGCGAAAGCGACGCGACACGCTCGCCACGGCCTACGGGGAGGTGCCGTGGGCGACGCTGTGGGAGCAGGCGGTCGACATCGCCGAACTCGCCGCGGAACTCGGCAGTTGGGGAGACCGCAGCGACACGAGCGACGTCGTCGAGCTCTACGGCGACGTCGACGACGGCACCTGGCAGATCGACAACGCCGTGTTCAACCTCATCGTCTCCGGGACGCCCGAGGACGACCTGCCGGAGGAGCACCCCGCGACGGCCTCGCTGGACGGCCTCCGCTCGTCGCTCACGGAGTCGCAGTACCTCGACTACCTGAGCGAACTCGGGGAGCTCGTCGCCGACCAGGTCGACGCGGGGGCGCCGTTCGTCGACAAACCGCACGCCCACCAGTTCTTCGCGGAGGAGCAGGACCACTTACAGAGCGGGCAGAGCGTCGTGCTCTTCGTCATCGACGCGCTCCGCTTCGACCTCGCTCACCAGCTCGCCGACGCCGTGCGCCGCGACCTCCCGAGCCTCGTGGTCAGCGAGGACACCTGGGTCGGGACGCTGCCGTCCGCCACCGAATTCGGGAAAGCCGCGCTCACGCCGGGGAGCAAGTTCAGCTTCGGGATCGGCCTCGAAGACGGATCGCTCGTCCCGAAGCGTAACGGCCGCGAGATCACCTATCACCGCCGGAAAGAGCTCCTGGAGAATGACGGCTGGAGCTACATCATGGAGGAGGAGGGCGACGACGCGGGGTGGGGGAACACGCGAGTCGCCTACTACTGGAACGACATCGACTCCGCCGGCGAGAAGGAGCTCACCGACTTTGAAGCCGTCTTCGACGACCGGATCGACTCCGTCGCCGACATCATCACCGAGAAACTCGATCACGGCGAGTGGGACCGCGCGTACATCCTCGCCGACCACGGCTTCGTCTCCCTCCCGCGGACGGTCGACATCGACGACATCTATCCGCCGGACCGAGCCGAGAGAGTCACCCGCCGATGGATCGCCGGACGGAACCTCCCCGACGACGCGCCGGGCGTCCGCCTCGACGAGGGGACACAGCTCGGCTATCTCGACGACGACACCGACGTCAACACGCTCGCGGACCCCATCCAGCGGTTCCGAAATCAGGGCGTCCCCGACGCCCGCTTCTACCACGGCGGTATCCTGCCCCAGGAGTTCGTCCTCAACTTCGTCACGATCACGCAAGAATGAGCGCAGATCACCATCAGTTCCAGCCCGGCGAGCAGATCATCTTCAACGGCACACCCGCGGAGGTCATCAAGACGTACTCCGTCGGCGACCTCGACTACCTCCGCGCGTACGTCGAGGACGCGGGCGTGAAGACCGTCTGCGTCGACGACGTCGAGATCGAAGCGAAACCGAACCAGATCGGTGCGCTCGATCCCGCGAACGCGGATCGGCTCCACCCCGATCACGAGGCGGTCTCGGCGGAGTGGTTCGACCTCCGCTCGCAAGCGCACCGGCTCAAGATCGCTCACGAGCAGGGCCAACTCCTGAGCATCTCGAACTCGCTCGTCCGTCTGGAGCCCTATCAGCTCGCGGCGGTGAACTGGGTGATGCAAAAACTTCGCCAGCGGGCGCTCATCGCCGACGACGTCGGCTTGGGCAAGACCATCGAAGCCGGCCTCATCCTGAAAGAACTCGCCGCGCGAAACCGCGCGGACCGCGTGCTCTTCGTCGTGCCCGCCCACCTGCAGAAGAAGTGGGTTCGAGATATGGACCGCTTCTTCGACATCGATCTCACGCCCGGCGACCGACAGTGGGTCGACGGAGAACGCCGTCGACTCGGCGAGGAGGCGAACATCTGGGACCAGGAGAATCAGCAGATGATCAGCAGTATGGCCTTTCTCCGCCAGGACGAGTTCCAGCCCGCGATCGAGGACGCCTTCTGGGACGCGGTGATCGTCGACGAAGCCCACAAGGCCGGAAAGCGAGGTGATTCGCCGAGCAAGACCGCACAGATGGTCGAACGCGTCTCCGGGAACTCCGACTCCCTGCTCCTCCTCAGCGCGACTCCCCACGACGGGAAGGGCGAGTCGTTCCGCTCGCTCGTCGAGTACATCGACCCGTTCCTCGTCGCGGAGGACCAGGACCTCACGCGGGAGGCCGTCGACCGCGTGATGATCCGTCGCGGCAAGCAGACGATCTACGACGAGGACGGGGACCGCCTGTTCCCGGACCGGGAGGTGAAGACGGTCGGCGTCGAGATGAGCCACGAGGAGCGACAGTTCTACCGCGCCGTCACGGACTACGTCAAGAACGTCTACAACCGCTCCGAGCAGTTGAACGAGCCCGCGGTCGGGTTCGCGATGGCGCTCATGCAGAAGCGCCTCGTCAGCAGTATCGGCGCTATCAGGGCGACGCTCAGCCGTCGACTCGGGACGCTCGTCGACGAGGAGTCGCAAAGCGCTGACCTCTCCGAGGGGACGCGCGCCTACCTCGAGGGAGCGGACCTCGACGAGGCGGACAAACAGCGCGCAGAGGACGAACTCGCAGGACTCGCCGTTACGGAGACCGACGCGCAACTCGAAGAAGAGATAGAGACGCTCCGCGACCTCGTCTCGCTCGCCGAAGGCATCCCGGTCGACTCGAAGGCCCAGCGTGTCCGTCGGTATATCCAGCAGCTTTTACAGGAGAACCCGGACGAGAAGGTTCTGCTCTTCACCGAGTACCGCGACACGCTCGACTACCTGCTCGATCTGGTGACGGACGAACCGTGGGCCGACGAGATCCTCGTCATCCACGGCGACGTGGACAAAGACGACCGGGCGGCGATCGAGGAGGAGTTCAACCACGGCCAGTCCCGCCTCCTGTTCGCGACGGACGCCGCCAGCGAGGGGATCGACCTCCAGCACAGCTGCCACATCATGGTGAACTACGAACTCCCGTGGAACCCGAACCGCCTCGAACAGCGTATCGGGCGCATCCATCGATACGGCCAGGACAAGGCGGTGAAGGTGTGGAACTTCTCCTTCGAAGACACCCGAGAGGGCGAGATATTCGAGATGCTCCAGGAGAAGGTCGAGAACATCCGCGGAAAGATCGGGAATACGGCAGATGTCCTCGGAATGCTCGACGACGTCGACGTCGATTCGCTGATCATGGGCTCGATCCAGAACGACGACCCGCCGAGCGCCACGAGGGAAGAGCTCGAGCAACTCCTCGACGAGCGCCAGCGGACGCTGGAAGAGTGGTACGAGCGGAGCCTCATCGACACCAGCACGTTCGACCAAGAGAGCCGTGAGAAGATACAGGGGGTAATGACCGATTCGGTGAACGTCTACGGCACGGAAGGGGATATCCACGAGTTCTTCGAACGAGGCGTGTCGACGCTCGGCGGCGAGATCGAAACGGCGGGGAACAACCGCTACCGCGCTCGACTTCCGGACTCGCTACGGCAGACGCTCGGCGGAGAAGAATTCGGACCGTTCACGTTCGACCGCGACTTCGCGATGGACCACGAGGACGTCGAGTACGTATCACCCGACTCGAGTGCCGTTCAGCGACTCATGCAGCAGGTCCTCGAGAGCGACCATGGCGAGATCGGACTCAAACTGCTGCCGTTCGTCGACAGCCCCGGCGTGGCCTACAACTACCTCGTCCGCTTCGAGGACGGCACCGGCGACGTGCTCCGAGAGGAGATCATCCCCGTCTTCGTCGACGCGAGACAGCACGATCCGCGACACCGACTCGGGGAACGTATCGTGCGAGGGGACAGCATAACCGGGTCACCGGACTCCGAGTCCGTTCGAGCGCTTCTCGAGGACCGAGAGCAGCTGCGGACCGCGGCAGACCGATACATCAGCCAGCGGGTCGACGAACTCCGAGCCGAGCTGTCCGAGCGGCGTCGCGAGGAGACACGGCGGGAACTCGACGACCTCGAGGCGTACGCGGAAGCGGAGCGTGAACGCATCGAGCAGTTCATCGAGGAGTACGAACGGAAGGCGGAGGCGGGGTCGGACATGGACATCGCCATCCGCGGACAGCGCCAGCGCCTCAATAAGCTCGAAGAACGCATCGAGAAGCGGAGAACGGAGCTCCGGCGGAAATCGCAGGTCATCTCGCTGGCACCCGAGGTGGCGAATCTCTGTCTGGCGCTTCCGGCGTGACGGGGAGTGCAATAGCCGCGGATCCCCTCGGCGACGAGGTCGACGTCGTCGTTGGTAACTCCGCGACCGCCGGGGAGTGTCGACTGACTCGTGAGCTCCTCTGTGCGACCGTCGACGTGTGTTTGCTCGGAGAGGTATCTCTCCGGAATATTGCGGTACTTTGAATACGGAAATGGGGCCGGAGGGCGAAGCGAAACTCGCTGAATCCGCTTCTCCGGCGCTCTTCCCGACCGATCCGACTGTTGGGGTTGGCTTACGCTGGCTCATTGTTGATATCCAAATCCGTGTGCCGCTGCTGTCGTTCCTCGAACTCTTCGCGCGTCGTTGCCTTGTCGTAGTACCGCCTGATCGTCGCCGGCTTCGCGTTCACCCGGCGAGCGACGTACTCGATGTCGCCCTCCGTCTCGTTCAGCATCCACGTGATGCTGCCCGTCCGAATCGCGTGCGGTGACCTCGACGACGGGCACTTCCCCGCCGACCCGCGCTCGGTCCACTCGCAGCTGTGGCGCTCCCGAGAGTGCGGGCAGGCCGTGTAGAGACACGGCTGCGTGGACTGATAGCACCAGGACCGAATCGTCGTCCGACTCGGTCGACCCTGCCGCGTCGCGAACAGCGGATCACGGCCGTACTCGTCTCGCTTGTCCGGTCGCTCTCGGGCGAGGTACATGTCGAGCGCCGCGACGACGTCGTCGTTGACACTCACGATCCGCTCGCCCTCCGTGTCGTTCTTCAGCGGCGTCCCGGTCTCCGGCCGGTGGTTGAACCACAGCGTCCCCTCGCCGGCGTCGTAGTCGCCGAGATCGAGGCCGCGCAGGCCGCCGAGCCGGCACGCCGTGTGCCAAAGCACTTCGAGCGACGCGTGCCACGCCGTTCCGAACCACTTCTCGGACTCTCTGAAGTACGCGAGGTGTTCGCGAGCCCGGTCCGCGGGCAGCTGCTCGTCGCTCGTCTCTTCGTCCTTCGTCAGCTTCGGGATCTCGACCTTCTTCGAGACATCCTCGTCGGCGACCTCGATCCGCTCGCAGAACTCTAGCAGCTGCTTGAGCGAGACCATCGCGCTTTTGACCGTCGACGGGGAGACGTCGCCCGACTCCCGGTGGTGGCGGTAGTCGTCGATCTCCCAGCCGCCGACCTCGCGCATCGTCTCGATCCCTTCGTCCTCGCACCACTCGACGAAGTGACTCAGACGGTGTTGGTAGCTCCGTACCGTCTCGTCGGCCTGTCGCTGGGCGCGCCGGCTCAGGAACCGGTCCGCGGCCTCCCGCGGTGAGAGGTCTCGACTCATGGTCCCGGATTGACGTAGGCGAGTGACCGGCCGCAGGTCCACCCGCAGTCCGGACAGGTGTAGCCGTTCACGAACCGGTTGACCGTCCGTCCGCACTGCGAGCAGTCCCAGAGCTTCCCCGTCACGAAGGGACCACCTCGCCGCGACGGAACTCCGTCGGCCGGAGGCCCGCCCGGTCGCGCGCCATGTCGACCGCGGCGTCATCCGTGCCGGTGAGACCGAGTTCGACCGTCTCGGTGACCACGCGGGTCTCCGTGTGGAGCTCGACGGTGACGCGTCGGGTCACGCCGGCACCTCCAGGTATTCGCGTTCGAGATCTCGGAGCGCGTCAGTCACCCACGAGGCGTCGCCGGGCAGCTCCCGGGCGATCGCGTAGCGGTCGTGAGACGAGTAGGTCTCACCGGCCACCATGACGACGTAGAACGTCGTCTCTCCTCTGTATCCCTCCTTCCGGAGGCACTCGTCTTCGTCCGCGTCGAGGCGTTCGACGCCCGCGGTGTAGGCGGTCATCTCGCCGTCGGTGATCCGGTCGAAGTTCACGCCTCACCCCGCTCCCACGACTGCCGGTCGGCGAGCAGCTTCTCGGCCTTCTCGGTCAGCGCGTACTCGTTCGTCCGCTTATCGAGCGCGCTCTTCTCGATCAGCCCGTTCGCTTCGAGGGTGTCGAGGTTCGGGTACAGCCGGCCGTGGTTGACCGTCCCGTAGCCGTTCGCTTCGAGGGCCTCCTTGATCGCGAGGCCGTAGTCCGCGCCGTCCTCACGGAGCAGCTGCCAGAGGATGTCGCGCTGGAACGCGGTCAGGTCGACGTAGTCGCCCGCGGCGGACTCTCGGGTCGCCGCCATCAGGCGTCACCTCCCGACTGCCACGCGCGGCGCGCTTCGAGCGCGCGGCGGGCCGCCTCGGTAAGGCGGTACTCGTTGGTGCGCTTGTCGCGCGCCTGCTTGGCGACGAGGTCGCGCTCGACGAGCTTGTCGAGGTTCTGGTAGAGGCGGCTGTGGTTGATCTCTTCGCCGTAGTACTCGGCGAGGTCCGCCTTCAGGGCGAGCCCCTTCCGGGCGTTCTCGTGAGAAAGCGCCCAGAGGAGGTCGCGCTGAAAGGCGCTAAGATCTGTGAGTGCCGTGGTTTCGGCAGCTGCGCTCACAGCGACTCACCCTCCCACAAGCGGCGTGCCGAAAGCGCCTTGCGTCCCTCCTCGGTCAGCGTATACTCATTAGTACGCTCGTCGCGTTTGCCTTTCTCGACGAGACCTCGCTCAGCGAGTTTATCAAGTCCGGGGTAGACAGTTCCCGGATTGACATCGTCGTTGTAGTAAGCTTCGAGAGTTGCCTTGACGGTCGCACCGCTCAGGCCGTCTTCGCCGGCGAGCGCCCAGAGCACGTCGCGCTGGAACGCGGTGAGATCGACGAAATCGTCGATCGGGCGCGTCGTGCTCATGCGTCGCCCTCCGCGCAGGAGTAGCAGACGGGGACGCCGCGTGCGGCATCGAAGCCGTCAGCCGGCGCTGGGCAGAACGCGCAGCCGCCGTCGGTTTCGCACGATTCTCTGGTCGTCGCGCAGGGCTTAAGCCCCGCAGTTGCCATCTCTAGCATGGTTCTGTGGTCTCAGCACAGAACCCGACCCGGCTGGGTGTCTCAGCACCGCAGCCGGGATTCCTACATTCTCTCACTAGCCGAGGCTTCGTCACTCGGGCTCCGTGGATACATATGAACACTCTCGTTACTTGAATGTACTGGTAGTGTTCAAGGTCACTATTCGGTCTTATATTAAATACGGGTGCGCCAATGTATTATATGAGATATGCGGGAGAGTGGATGTCTGCTGCTGACGATCGAATTCTAGAGTATCTGTCCGAACATGAATCCGGCTCTCCTACGAAAATGAAAAAGGAAGGACCAATTCGATACTCGCGCGTTCAGGTCCATCGGCGATGTAAGAAGTTAGCTGAAAAGGAGCTAGTCAAAGATCTCGGAAACGGCGTCTACATGATCACTGACGACGGTAAGGCGTACCTCGACGGGCGGCTCGATACCGAGAACTGGACCTACATCGATGACGATAGCGGTGCCGTCGAGGCACAGGATCCGGCCAACGATGAGGCCTCGAACGGAGGCGCCACATAAATGCGAGACTCCGTCCCGTGGATGGGTGGTCTCGACGAGCGGATTCTAGAGCGGCTCGCTCGCGACGGTGACGCCGACGCGTGGGAGATCGCATTCGATATTCGGGGGCGTGTCAGTCAGAGCCGGGTAAGTGACCGGTGCGAGGTTCTGGCGGACGCTGAACTCGTTGAGCAGTACGAGCGCGAGATCGTCGACGGTCACTACGAGGTTTACTGGTCGATCACGACGTGGGGCGAGCTCTTCCTGAGTGAGGATGTCGATCCGAGTCTCGATGTTCCAGTGCCGAGTCCGCGGCCGCCGCACGCGACAAGGCCGGATTGGTGGGCAGGGTTCTAGTGATAGAAGATACAAAAATCGCCGACAACCGCATTTCGTGTTCCTGTGCTTGCTTTTTGCTTATCTCAACCGCGAAATTATGTTTCAGTTTACTATCTGATTTCGCGGAAATAATGAGACAACGTAATTTGGGATTCCGGCGATAATCCAACGCTACCACATCTACTCGAAGTCTTCACTTTCGATCAGTTCTTGGAGCACTATACCCTCCAGCTTATAACACAATTCTGCGATATCACTGTTTTCATTGAGCTGATACAACGGACTATGCCCGTTCTCAATATCCCTAGAGTGCTCAATCACACCGAGCTTTTCGAGCGTATCAAGGTGCGTATAGACGGTGCTACGAGCGACGCCAGCGAGCCGTGCGATATCAGAAACGCTGATATCGTTGTTACGCTCTGCGACGAACGCACCGATGATTTTCACACGGGCGGAGTCACCGAACAGATACGTCAAGGGGGCCTCTTCACCGTAGTGATCGACTTCGACGAGGGGGCCCTTGGGTTCGTTATTATTGGCAGTAGTTTCGTCAGTCATCTCACTCAAACATATGATACGAGATGATAAAACGCTTTCTGAATAATACATACCTGTAGTCTTGAAACTACATACTCAGCTCCGATACAATCTCAAAGACGAATATTTTGGTATTATTGCTATACCCCCTCCCTTCTTCTCCCTACCCTTTTACTTCGTCACAACTTCAGAACGTCCGCGGACTAGTCCTCAAACCCGAACGGCAAATCACCCCCATTACCTTCGATAAACTTTTTCGCGGCCTCGACGTCCGTGATGCTGTAGGAACCGTCTCCGTAGGCAGTCCACCCTGCTCGGTGCGAAGCCGCCATCTCTTCCAGAAGGTCTTGCGCGCGTCCGCGGTTGTGAACCGCGACCACGCAGACGACGCCCTCCGTGGGCGCCCGCTGCCCGTGAATATATCGGCTCCGAAGTGCCGCGGACGTCATACTGACTTCCATCTCTACGTCTTCATCTGAACGGTCGTCGTTTGTAATCGTCATTGCGTACTATTCTAAGGGGCCCCGCACTTAAGTCTTGGGTGAGATGGGAAAAGCCCCTTATACGACCAGTCAAATATTAATGAGGCGCATACTGTGAACATATGGCTCGCATGAAAATAATCACACTAGCGTCGTCAGTCACCCAAATTTGTTCACATTCAGTCAGGGATCTCATGGATAGCTGGCAAGCTTGATTCTTATCAAAATAAGCCCCTTGCCTATTCCCTGTCGAAAGGTAACGCTTGAACGGCCGGTGGATGACGCACTTATTTAATTTGTAAAGAATATACTGCCGACATCAGTCCGCCGTCGTGGGAATACGATCACATTCGGAAAAAGACATTATTCTTGTACTCGGTCGAAAATAGGAGACTGGCTTATTTTCGTGTTGTGGGGGTATACTGTATAGCGGAACATATTTATCTCTCAAACATCAATAGGGAGATGTGATGACTGGAGATAAATACGACCTCAAGCCTTCGAAAGAGGCGTATCAGGCTGTTAAGTCCGATGTTACGCCCGTTTCGGCGTTCAAGGAACTGATCGACAACGCGCTCGACAACTGGCGTCGGGTGCTGGATGGGCTCGACCCGGTGGATATCGAGATCGAGTACCACGATGGCGGTCCGGAGGGTGACGACGAGATCGTCATCCGCGACGATACTGGAGGCGTCGAAGAGGAAGACCTCCACATCCTCTTCGCGCTCGGTCAGTCCAACAAGGGAGAAATTGAAGGTTCGATCGGCGCGTACGGTGTCGGAGCGAAGAAGGCGATCGTCAATCTCGGGAACTCCGCCACGATCGTGAGTCGCCACCTCTATGCCGATACTGGTTGGGGCTTCTCCATAGACGAGGACTGGCTTCATGATGACAGCGATTGGACCGTTGATAAGGTGGAGTACGACGATGTCGAGAAGGGAGTTACGGAGATCCGTATCAGCGATCTGAATACCCCTTGGAGCAAGTACCGAGAGAACTTGAGAGAGGATCTTCGTCAGACGTACCAGTACTTCCTCCGCGAGGATCGGATGGAGGATATGGAGAATGTGTCCATCATCATCCGGGAGTTCAACGACGAGGGGGACCTGGAAGACGCCAAAGAACTCGATCCGCCGGAGCCTATTGAGTGGTCGTTTACCCCTATGGATGAGCTGTTTGTTCGTCGGTATGAGGACATCGACTTAGAGTCCAAAGAGTTCGATGCGACTGTCAACCTGAGCATCACTGCCGGCCTTATGCGTGAGGCCAGCGCTGAGGACTCCGGGGCGGACATCTTCTGTCAGAACCGGCAGGTTCTGAGCGGGGTCAAGGACGAGCGTGCCGGGTTCGGTGCTGAGTCGAGGTCGTCGAAGCTCGGTAACTTCTCCGGTCAGCACCGTCGCCTCCGTGTGATCATTGAGTTCGAGACGGAAGGGGACGCTACTGTTCTCCCGTGGGACGCGCAGAAGTCCGATATCGACCCGTACAACCGTGTTTCGCGTGCGGCCCTTGACTGGATCCGCCGGATTGTTCGGCCCTACTACCGCGCTGCCGGTGCGTACGATGAGGTCCCGACGACGCTTACGCGCCCTTACGACCGCGACTGCGAGTATTCTGTTACTGAGCACCTGGACAACCCGTACGATTACTCGGGCCGCGAGCGTGTGACTCACAAGCCGGACACTGACTTCACCGACGCGAACCAGATCACTAACCGCGCGGATGTGACCGCGCCTCTCCGCCTGTATTCGCTCAACGGACTCCCGGAAGAGTTCGAGCCGGCGTACCGCGAGGAGTTCCTTCGGCTCGTTAACGACCTGTACGATGTCAAGCTCGGAGACGACGAGGAGCTTCCGACCGACACCATCCCGTCGGCCGACGTCCCTGAAGATCTGACCGAGGAGGAAGCTGAAGCTGCCTACGATGGTCTGAGTCGGGCGGCCCGCGACCACGCTCGGCGTGATCCGCCTGAGCGCGAGATCGGGCTTGACGACTGGCGGCAGACGCTGTACGATCTCCTGCTCCGCGGGGCGTTAGACGAGCGTGAGATCGAGACAGACCTGTCCGAGTTGGAGACGTTTGAGGCCGAGACTGAGCCCAAGCCTGCTTCCGCAGAAGAGACTGATGGAGCCGAAGACAGTCCCGACGAGTTCGACACCGCCGAACCGTCTGCCGAAGAAGACGATGCTGGCGGTGCTGAGGAAAGCGAAGGTGACAGTATCGAAGTAGAAACCGATACTGATGACGAAGAGACTGGACAGAACTCTCTCGACGGGTTTACCGATGAGAGTGGTGACGACCCGTCTGACGAGGAGGATGGTCACGGTGGTATCGAAGCTGACCCCGACATGGGGATCGACATCGGTGGTAGCTCAGAGAACTACACCCTCGATCTGAACGAGGAAGAGTGGGAAACGCTGGTGGAGGCGTTGGGTCTCGACGAGGATGCGTCTACCGAGGAAGTCCGTGACGAGCTCTTCGAGACGATTGAGACCGTTAGTGCCCTCCGGAGCTAGTCGAGGCGGCTGAAGTCATCAGCGGCTCTATTCTCACTTTATTCACAAACTGACAAGCGACAGGTCAAGGCGTAAGGGATACTACGGTGGGTCCGAAAGCGACACTCATCAATGGGGACTCGCAGCGTTGAAGACGACAGTAGTCGGGCGGATGGCGAGGAGTCCGTGGCCGATCTTCTCGATTCCTCTTCCACGTACGAGACGGAACTCGGCGCCGCGTTCCAAGGCGATAGCCGCGAACTGCTGGAGGAGCTACCGGACAACTCGATCGACCTGATCGTCACGTCGCCCCCGTTCGCGCTTCAGAACGAGAAGGAGTACGGGAACAAGGATCAGGACTCGTACAACGACTGGTTCATGGAGTTCATCCCGGAGGTTCGTAGGGTGCTCCAACCGCACGGGAGCTTCATCGTTGAGATCGGCGGCGCGTTCAAGAAGGGAATGCCGGAGCGCTCCCTGTACCAGTGGAAGCTCCTGACGCGAATCGTTGAGGAGGGCGATCTGAAGTTCGCTCAGGACTGGTACTGGTATAACCCGAACAAGCTCCCGAGCCCGATCGAGTGGGTGAACGTTCGCAAGCTCCGCGGCGTCGACGCCGTCACACAGATGTGGTGGTTCTCGAAGGAACTCAACAAGGAGCCTGCCTACACCGACGATCTCCAAGACAAAGTCGAGACGATCGAGGTCGTCCGCGACGAGTTCGGTGACCTGCTCACCGACGACGAGCTTCTGGACATCGTCGAGGCGATCCTCTACGGTGAGGCTGAGCTCCCGGAGCCCGAGACGTCCGAAGATGAACCCGATCAGACGACACTGAACACTGCGGGCGAGGACGAAGACGAGGTCGTCGAAGAGCCCGAAGACAGTCTCTCAGTGGAGTACGTACTCGACCTTCTTGCGGAAGTGAGTTCATCGGATCCCGAAGCGTGGTCCGCCGAGAACGACCCCTCCCGAGCAGACGTAGAGCGTGTCTTCGAGGTCCTCGAACCGAACGATGACGAGCGATACGACGCAGACGTACGGGAGACGCTCTTGTCGAACATCTCACCGTATTGGATGCTCTACATCCACAGCCTCATTCTCGGCACGAATAAAGCGCCACGAGTCTACGGCAAGAAGGTGCTCGCTCACGTCGAGAACGGGGAAAAAATCCGACGGCCGTACCCGAAGCCCGAGGTAAACAATCAGCGCAACTCGCAAGTGCTGAAAACGTACAGCGAGAGTCAAGAGGAGCTTATCGAGACCGGCGAGTATAACGAGGGCGAACGGAGTTCCGGACACAACATCGGGTCGGACTCGTTCTCGAACGACAACGATGGTGCGATTCCGAAGAACTTCATCAAAACGCCAAACACGGCGAGCAACACGCACTACCAGCGGATGTGCCGGAAGTACGGGTTCGATCGTCATCCGGCCCGTTTCCCGGAAAAGCTACCTCAGTTCTTCATTAACCTATTGACTCCCGACCCGCCGTACGACGAGTGGGAGCGAGGCGATCAGACATCGCCGGGGTACCTCAACCGCCCGATCGTGCTCGACATCTTCGGCGGGTCAAACTGGACCGGAAAGACCGCCGAAGACGCTGGCCGTTACTGGCTTTCCTTCGAACGCAGCGAGGAATACATCCGTACTTCGGAGATAAGGTTCCTCGAAGAAAATGAGCTCCAAGAGCGTTTGGAGAACGGTGACCCGCTTAACGAGTTTAGAGAGGAATAACTACTCGTTGTCAGCGAAGTTCGATAGGTCTAGAGTCTTGTCGGTATTTTCGGTTGCTTTCTCGATCTCGTCTTCGTATTCGTCAAGCACCTCCTGAGGATCACGCTCTTCTTCAGTCTGTTCGTTATCCAGCGAGAGACGCTTGTATCGCTGAATCCGCTTTGACTCCCCGCGAAGTGTTTCGAGTAGTTCGTCTGGACGGGTATCGAGCTCCTGAAGGTCTGAATCGTCAATGAACAAGATGGAGAGGTTTTCATGTTGCATGATCCGGGCAGCGAATTGTTCCCCATCATCTGTCACACCTCCCCGAGCGATCATCAGGATCGTGTTCGTTTGAAGCGTACGGGAGAGCCCGACTTCGCGGGCGATATGCTTCGATCGGACTTGGTCGGTCGTGTTCTTACACTGGATCTGCCACCGGTTGAACGTATTCGCGATCGAGTCCATAACCACGTCTACCTCCGCACCGCCGGTCTTTTGACCCCGAACACGCCAGCCAGCAAAGTCGAGTCCGAGAAGCCTCCCGAGTTTAATTGCGAGCGTTTCGAGTGCGACTCCTTTCTCGTACGTCGAGTTAGAGTCTAGCTGTTCGGTCACCTCTTCGAAAGACAGACGAAGCACGTGTCGGGGAATTCCGACTCGATCGGCAACATCCTCTAAAACCGGATCAAGGATCTCAGCATCAAATTGCTCAGTCGTTCTGACGAGATTTGGCTTCCCCGTTACCTCTGAGGGATTCTTCCACTCGATGTATCCGAGCTCTTCCAATGGATTGAGGATTCGGTCACTGACTTTCGACTGGCTGATATCAATAGCGTGAATCTCCTCTGCGACCTTTCGAACCGCACTGTTCTGGATGTATCCTTCGGGATCAAGGATCGCAAGTGTATGGAGGAACGCACGCTGCTCATCAGTGAGACCGTCCAAGTCGAGAAGTTCATCGGAAGCCATTCCGGTCAGCTCCTCTACCTTTGACCATTCAATCTCATAGCGATGGGTTCCAGTGTTTACGAGGTCTGCCTCCGAAAGCCAAGCCCGCATCTGCGACCAGTGATTCGAGGTCTTGTCGATGTGCATATCATATTGGTCACGCAGACCCTGCTTCACGTTGTCATTTGTTGTTTGTTTTCCGGCAGCATGGAGGTCCTCAACGAGCTCGAGGACCTTCAGACCGTCAAGTTCGAGAAGGATATGGCGAGCAAATCTATCGTGGAGTTTCTCCGGATCGTCACGGACTGCGTTGAGTTCTTGACCAAGGTCCGTAAATTCGAACTGATCGTCCACTAACCCGTAACCAGCGGGCCCCATTCCGAGTCGGACGTTCTTTGCGCGAGTGAGAGAGTCGTTGCTGTCGGGAAAAAATCGTTCAGCGATCTCTTTGTCGAATTCATACGGCTGACCTCGATGGTCAGTCGCGAGAGCGAGAAGCGTTGACAGAGCTGACGAATCATCTTTTGTCTCAAGTTGAGCGGGTGAAAACGCATCCCCAAAAGGCAGATCTGTATCTTGACGGGCCATCCAACATGATGTCAGCTCATCACGTTGCGTATAAGTTTACCGTCATGGCAGTTCCTCAGAGCGGGGCTGGAATCACGAACGGAATATCTTGTATTCACATGTAGACTGGATGCTTCCACATTTTGAGTATACAACCCTCAACTCTACATTCACAAGATAATCGAGTTTGTTCAACACTTACTGTTCTGACCACCATAGCAGATAATTGAGTAGATGGCAGTCAACACGCATTGGGGTGAACTCCTCGTCGGGGCGTATCACCAGCGGGTTACGGGCGCTGAGGTCGTCAGTTACAACAACCGCTCTGACGAGCAGGGTGACCAGATGGAGGCGGACGTGATCGCCGTCAACACTGATCGAAAATCTGGGCATCAAACGGTCTACGTATGCGAGGTCGTTACCCATCTTGATGGCGACCTATATTCTGGACCTCCCGACGGTGACGAGTGGGCTGAATACGCCGACAATGGTGCGTACCAAGCCTCTCTAGAAACTCTCTGGCGGAAGTTCAATGACGATCTCCAATACGCCGACGACACGTTTCCAAACGCTGATGAGTTTGCTTTTGAATTCTGGGCACCAGTCGTAACGGGATGGTCTCGGGGGGGAGCCCTGATTGATGGTCTTGAAGTGCTTTCTAGCCGATTTGAGTCTGAAAACGATGAGCAGCTCGAAATAATCATCAACCAAGACTACACTACTCGTATTGACAAACTTAAAACAAAGGCACAAGGCGACACGAGTGACTACGGTGCGCCCGCATTCCGGTTCCTCCAGATTCTTGAGAATCTCAAGTAGACTTCTCGTCAGATGGCGGCCGCTTCGAGAGCCGATCGAATCGGTCCTGTGCCGCCTCTTTTCGGTCCTCTGTCTGCTCGGGCTTGTACGAGGCAGACTCGATACGCCCGCCGCTGAGCGTCACCGAGAGTGTGTTGGCTCCGGTCGGCTGGCATGAGGGTAAAATTAGGCAGTACCTCAGTGGGACCAGCGAGGAAACATTAGCGCCGTATCAGTCTAGTTGATGAAGGATCCCGCCAGCTGCCGTGCCGACGAGCCCGGTCGGGATACCGATCTGGATGATCGGGCGGGCGACGTCACCGATATTGATACCGAGGTCGCCACCGCCTCCGCCACCGCCGCTCCCGTCGCCGGAGCCGAGCGCCGCCAGCATGATCACGAGCGCGATTCCGGTCATCAAATAGAAGCCGACGAACGAGGCCACGCCGTTCGCTACCATCGCTTCCTTCATCGACGACGCTTCGGCGGCGATCCGACTCCCGGTGATCGTCGCGACGACCGAGCCGAGGAGGAACACCACGAACGTCGACTGGAGCGCGATCAGCGCGATGAACGTCTGCGCGAACGCGCCGATTTCCTGTCCGCCGTCGCCGACAAGTAGTCGTTCGACCGCGCCCATGCTGATGTAGCCTGACAGCCCGAGACCGACGCCGATGACGGCGAACATGCCGATCGTCAGCCCGACCTTCTTAGGTAATGACACAACCAGTGCGACAGAGCAGAGATATATATTAGTTTATCTATACTTCGAGTTCGAGAAACGTTCGGCTTGGCCTGAGTGTGGGTAACGTCTTGTCGGTCTCGAAACGCTCAGAGCGGCGCAGCACGCGCCGAGAAAGAGCCGCAGTTCTGCGAGCGGGCTACCCGGCCGCCACGTCTTCGAGCCGACCGATCGTCTGTCGAACGACCCAGTCGCCGATCGCCGACCAGACAGTATCTGCGAACGTCGCCAGTTGTGAGGTCATCCGGCCGATGTTCGGGTCGACCCAGCCGAGCGCGATCGTGACGCCACCGGCGACGAGCAGGACGATCCCGTAGGCGGCCATCGACGAGATGCCGTCGCCGATTATTTTCCCGATCTTGACGACCTTGAGGACGTACAGCGCGCCCATCAGTAGCATCGCGCCCATCAGCAACTGCTGGCCGGCGCCGAGCGCTTCGAGCGCTTCGAGGAGCCAGCTCATCAGTCCGACCCCTCGTCGTCGTTGGAGAACCGGCCGCCGATGACGACCTGCGGCCGGTCGTCGTCCGGAGAGTTGTTCGCACGGTACTCGCGAACCAACTGGATGGCGGCGTAGCCGCCGATGAGCACTGCGATGAGGAACGCGTCGGAGTTGACGAACTCCGTCAGGAGGTCTCCCTCGCCGAGGCCCTGGAGCGCGACGACGCCGGCGACGGCGACAATCGCGATCCACCGAGCCGTTGTGAAGGCGTCGGCCTCCCTGAGCAGGAACAGCGAGCCGACCGCGATGCCGGCGACCGCGAGGATGGCGCCAGTTTCAGAGCCGATACTGAACAGACCCGCCTCCGCGGCCGCCACGGCGACGGCGGCACCGATAGCGCCCGTGAGCAGTCTGTTCTCTCCGACCGTCACGAGCCCGCTCCCGGCAGACGAGAGACCACCTTCGACGGCGGACTCCAGCGCCCCACCGATACGCGGGACGCGACCCACGATCCCGCCAACGCCCGCAGCGAGACCGTCGACGGCGTCTCGCGAACTCGCCGGGCGCGTCCCGGCGACGAACAGCATCGCGACGCTGCCGAATAGCGAGATGAGACTCGGGAGATTCCCGGTCGTTGCGGTCGCAAAGATCCCGCCGCCGACCCCGTCCGTGGACTGACTCGGCGGGTCAGTCTGTTCGATCGACACGAGGCCGACGTCGTCGCGGTCGACAGTGATCGGGTCCGGTTTCTCGGCTGCGCCGAGCTGCTCGCCGGAGCCGTCGACGACGGCGTACCACTGGCCGTCCGTGCCGGCGACGTACTCGGCGTTCCACGAGTCGCCGACGACTGACGCCGGTTCCACGACGAACTCGGTGTCCGTCGCGTTCGCGCTCTCCGGGACGCGGACACGCATGGAGTTCCGCTCGGGCTCGACACGCGCGGAGAGCGGGTTCAGCGTGAGCCGCGAACCGCTGCTCGCGTTCGGCGCGTAGAAGCGCTGCGACCCGTCGCTGTACAGTTCGACGTAGTCGCTCTCGGCGCTGTACGTCTCGTTCTCGGCGTAGTAGACGAGTCCGCCCTGTGGCGTCTCGCCGACTTCAAGGTAGCTCTCGGAGGTCCACGAGTCGAGGTGGATGCGGGAGTTCATATCGAAGCCGACCGGCGTCGCGCGGACCACCGAGATCTCGGAGTCATGCGCGTCGACGCGGGAACCGGTGGAGCGGACCTCAACGGTCGTTCCCTCGGGCACCGGGTCGCCGGCGAGCGCTGATACGTCGACGTCGAGCGTGGTCCCGGAGAGGTTCGCGGCCGACTGCGGCACGCTCGACCAGCTGCCGGTCTCGTTCAGCCGGTAGTCGAGCGCTCGCATCGAGAGGACGGTCCGAGCGTGCGGGATCGTGAGCGTGGCGTTCGCTCGGGGCGTTGTGTACGTCTTCGAGATGTTGTACCGCTCGGAGAGCGCTTCGCTCTCGTAGTCGACGGTGCGTGGCGATTCGAGGTCGTGGCGGTACTCGACGTCGACCTGCGGCTCCGGTCCGTCGCCGGAGTAGGAGCCATCGCCGACGTGGATGGTGACGTTGTTCTGCCCGTCCTGGAGCCAAGAGACGCTCCCGCCGATGTCGACCGTCTCTCCCTCGGCGAGAGTGCCGTTGTAGGACGCGGTCTCACCGTTCAATTCCACGACGGGATCGGTCGTTCTTGTCACCTCTACCCAGTCAACAGATACATCTACGGTGTGTCCTGCCGTCGATATATCAACAGATTGTGATCCGGGGTCAAGATTGACCGATTCTGTCACACTCTGGCCAGTCGCGAGTGTTCCTGTGTGATCTACCGTCTCACCTCCGATCGTCACCGATGGGTCTATGCTACTGGAGGTTTCTGTCCATGATAGATCATAGTCAACACGGCCACTATCTGCGGATACCGAGACTTGCGAGGTAGTCGTCTTGAGATCGACCGCCCTTGTTACGCTTTGTCCATCAGACAGCGATCCGACGGACTCAGTCGCACCGTCGACCGCCACTTCGACACCCGAAGGAGAAGCGGTATATGCCGTTGCCGACGCGTCCATACCTTCGTCGCCCCCGCGTCCGTTTATCGTTCCGGCGAGCCATAATGTGATATATGATTGACCAGAGGTGTCTATACTGTCGAATGTAAATGTCTTAGACCCCTCATCGATTATGTCAACTGGTCCAGCTATTTGTGTCCCACCCGCAGATCCAGATCCGGAATTGTCCCCCGGCTCAACATAGAGATCCACCTCATACCAACCTCCGCCAAAATTCACGTCATGCTCAAGAGTAATCTTATTAACCGTATCGCCCGGCGCGGGGAATACTATTGCTTCCGGCACTTGGCCCTCTGGCAGGTCTTGTGTGCCGCTTGAACTCAACACACGCGATCCGGTTAATGATATAGCAGGCTCTCCGCCAGCACTTCCCGCCGGCTCTTTAGTCCCGTCAATGTAGAGAGTATCGGCGGTTGTCTCACCACCGCGGACTGACCCCGAGAGCGATCTATCGCTCGTCTCCGTGTTGCCAGTAAGAGTCACCTCTGAGTGTCGTGGCTGGGCATTACCACCAACATCGATGGTGGTTGTATCACCATCACTAAACGTGCCGCTCAACCCCGCTGATTCGGTATTATTGACGCCCGTCAAATTGATCGACAGGTCGTCGACCGAGTCGCGCGAGTCGAGCTGATACGTATGCCGAGTCCCGTCGACGGCCGGCTGGTCTCGGATGACGAGCTCGCCGCCGAAGGTGACCGTGTTCGTCGAGAAGCCGCGCACGTAGAACGCAGCGGAGTCACCGCGGACCTGAATCGTCTCCGTGTACGTCCCGTTCTCCTCGTGAGCGATACGCGCGACGCTCGGAACGCCGCCCTGAGTCCGGTTGAACCACTCAGTCGGCACCGAGACCCAGCGGCTGTCGTGCGTCCGCTCGTCGCTCAGGTTCAGCGCCGGCTCGCCGTCGACGGTCGTCGTCTCGACGCGCATCGTCTGCGAGCCGGCAGAAGCGTGAACGGTCGGACTCTCGTCGTCTCGGAGGTGTGACGCCGGAATAGCGTTCAGTCCGCCGAGCGGGCCGCGATCAACACCACCGTCGACCTCTTGGAGTTCCGTGCCGTCGGGCGTGACGACCGTGCCGTTGTTCGGCTCGATCTCGGAGTCATCCGACGGCATCAGCAGCATCGGACCGGCGGCCATCGCGATGATGACGACGCCGATCAACCCGACGACTTTCAGCTGCTCATCGTCGAGGTAATCGTCGATGTTCATGCCGACCTCCATCGCGGGGGGATGTGGGGGGTTGGCGTACGCGCGGGCGCGTAACCGTCTGCTCGACTCGACTCGACTCGATTTCGGCGATTGTTTGAGATCAGTTTCATTTGGCGCTCACTCTCCGAACTTCCGGCGAGATGATGCGGAGCTTCCCCGGAACCTTGTATCGACGAGGAAGATCGTCCCAGCCGAACTCGGTGTACTGACCGCTGGTCCAGAACAGGCCGCGACCGAGCTTCCACGTCGACGTCATTTCGCTGCTCATCGGCGGTCGAACACCGATGATCTCGTCACTACCGGTGGGGTTGTCGGTGCCAGAGAGGGTGACTCCCCAGCGCATCTTCTTTCGGATCATCCACGAGATCTCTCTCGGCTTCTGTGTGAGCAGCACGAACGACAGGCCGTTCCGGCGGAAGTCGACGTACTGCTGGCTGACGGCGTCGATCTTCGTCGAGAGGCCGCCGTTATCGTTCGATGCGTGGTGCTTGAACAGGTTGCTCGCCTCGTCACAGACCCACGTCGTCCGCATCGAACGCTGCTCGTTGACGTTGTGGTGAACGAGCCAGCTGAACCACCAGTGACTCGTCGGCGTCACCTGCTTGTCCTCGAGCTCGGGATCATGCTTCGCCCGCTCCGCTTCCCAGACGCTGGTGTACTCCAGTGGCGGGCACTCCGACGCCTGCCGGGTGATACGCTCACAGCCCCGGAACCGCGGGTCGGGATAGACGACGTGAAAGGCACCCGACATGAGGACGTTGTTATTCAGGTCGTCGAGGTCGCTGTACCGCTCGACGCGCCAGACGATGTCTTCGAGGTCGACCTCGATGGGCTCGAAGTCCGTCTCGGCGAAGCCTGAGTCGTCCTCCGGCGGGGCGAGTTGGACTTTGTACTCGATACCCTCCGGGAGACAGACGACGGCCCACGGTGCGAGCGGGAGCCACTCGGTCCGCTGGGGCGTTCCGCGCCAGACGACGGCCTCGCCGTTGACCTCCATCCAGCGGGCGATGAACGTCGACACACTGGTGGTCTTGCCGCGACCCATCGGCCCGTGGATAAGCGCGTCCGACCCGCCGGTCGTTTCGAGGTCGCTGTCGTCGACGGTCGTGTCCGGGTCGGTCAGGTATTCGAAGACCCCCGTTCGGGCGTCGGAGAGCCCATTGAAGTCCTCGAAATCGAGTCGGAACCCGTCCATGTCGGACGTGTGGACGATCGCGTCGAGCATCGCCCGCGGATGTCGCAGCGTGCTGTGGGGCGGCGTCCCCTCGACCGGGTCGGGCGTCCGCTCCAGTCGGTCGAGGAGCTTCGGGAACGGCGTCATCTCCATGTGCCGAACCAGATTCTCGCCGATGCTGTGCCGTCGCTTGTCGTTTTGGACCTCCCGAGTAGCCTCGATATTTGTCGCTTCGAGGCCTGAGAGCCACTCGTACAGGTACTTCGGGTCCTGTACGACCTCAAGCATCGAGTCTGCCGAGTCCACCGGGATGTCTTCTGGGATGTTCGCTGAGTTACTCACGATAGGTTACCTCCAGTAGAGGATGCGACTGTTCCGCTCGCCAGCTCCTCAGCGTTCGAGGCAGCCGTCCGGAGCGCGCTGTTCCACGCCGGGAGCACGTCTTGCGCGAGCATCGAGTCGAGGACCGCCGTCTGTTCGTTTGCGAGCGCCGACCACCACTGGCTCATCGGGTTACAGACCGTCGCGGTGAAGTCCCGCGGGAGGTGTCCCGAGGCCGCGTACGCGACCTCGTCGGCCCACTCGACCGCGTCCGCCTGCGAGCGTACTCCGGCTTCTCCAAACGGTTCTCGAAGGGCCCGGTGCTGGTCGACGACGCGCTGGTGGAGTCGCGGCCGCATCGCGATGAACCGTTGGCGGTCAACGTGTCGAACGCCGTCTTGCTCGTCGGTGAAGTCCCCAGACTGAGCGCGGATGACGTCGACCGCCTTCTGAAACGCCGGCGAGAGCACGTCCTGAATGATGCGCGTCCGCTCGGTGCGCGCCTCGGACGGTGACGGCGCCGTGTCGCCACAGATCGCCTCTCGCTTCGCGTGCGAGTCGAGACACGCTGCGACGGACCACTGGTCGTTGATGAGGTGACCGAACCAGTCGTCCGGCACCCGGCCGACCGAGATCGCGGCCGCGACGTGAGACCATACGAGCAGGTTGTGTCGGCTCTTGAAGCCGGAGCGGAGTAGCGACCGGACTTGGCGCTGTTGGGCTCGGAGCGTCGGCAGGGCTGGGACGTGAGCCTTTTCGGCAGACTGCTCGTCGTCTTCGCGCTGGATCGAGATGATCGACCCGAGCGGGTCGGGCGAGCTAGCGGAGCTAATCGTCCGCCACCCCCGAATCCGTGTCCGCTTCGAAGTCCCACGGCGCCGGCGCGTCTCCGTCGTCGTCATCGTCCGAGCTCGAAGAGGCGGCGACGTCGTCGGCCATGTCGGTGCCGAACATGTCGTCCATCTTCTCGGCCATCTCCTTTCGCAGCGTCTGAACCGTGGACTGAGCGCGGTCGAGCGCCTGCCAGTCCATGTCCTGAATCTGCTTGTGGAGGTCTTCGAACGTCCGCCGGGCGACGTACTCCTGTCGCTCAGTCGCGACGGTCGCCCGAACATCGCTGTAGTGGTACGGCGCCGGCTCCACAGACATCTGCCCGTCGACGGCCACCGTCCCGGCGATGAGCACGGGAACGAGCGCGAGTGTGACAGCGACCAGCTGCGCGCCGAAGACCGCCATGCCGGCGAAGTACGCGAGTGCGCCACCGCCGACCGCGACGGCGAGGAACGACCAGTTGAGCTTCTTCGCGAAGTTCGAGAGGCTCGTCGAGATCGCCGCCGGGAGCGCCGCGATGCCGTCTCCCTCCGGCGGGTCCTCAAGCTCGTCGTCCTCGACATCGACAGTAAGCGTCGGCGCGAACGAGAGTGTCGCCGGCGAGTGAGTCAGGACCTCGTCACTCGTCGGGTCTACCTCGTACATGCGTTCGAGGTCGGAGTCGGCGTCGCCCTCGTCGACGGTCGTCAGGTCCTCTCGGGGGACGGCCGCCGGGTCGGCCCAGTAGCGGGCGATCATCGGTGTGAGCCCCTTCGCGGGCGCGTAGAGCGTCCCACCGCGGCTGACCACCGTCTTGATGCGGTTCGGAACGAGCCGGCTCGAAGCGGCTTCGTCGCCGGTCGGCGTGACCGCATCGTCGTCAAGGCGACGCTGGAAGAAGCCCGCCTTCTCCGCGTCGGCGTCTCGAAGCCCGAGCATCAGGATCAGCCCGATGAGGCCGACCACGAGGCCCACAACTGCGGGCGCGTTCGCGAGCACGGCCGCGGTTGCGAAGGTGGCGAACCCGGCTGCGCCGATGAAGATGACTCCGGAGAGGACCAGCCAGAAGCCGAGCGGCTTCTGCGCCCCGATCACGATCCGGTCGAACACGTGGTCGGCGATCTTCCGCGAGACGAACAGCGAGGCGAGCGCCGGCAGGAGGATGAAGATCCCTCCCCATCGGAACAGGTCGCCCTCGGACTCGACCGAGAATGCCGGCGACTGCGCGAGCGGGTTGCTCTGGTGCTGGAACCGCCAGCGGGCGCCGTCGACGATCTGGCCGTCGCGCTCTAGCCACATTGACACCTGAACCGTTTCGTCGAAGTGCGGCTGAAGCGAGATGCGCGACGCGTCTCGCCCCTTCTCGACGTCGATGCCGACGCGCTGGACCTCTTGACCGGCCGCGTACGTTCGCTGCTGGCCGTTCGGTCCGGTCGTCGTCTCTGGCGTCCAGTAGACGAGGACAACCTCGTACTCGCCGACAGCGTCGACGTACGCGCTCGTCTCGAAGGTGAGCGTGTTCGTCTCGACCCTCGACGACGGAGTTAGCTCCTTCGGCTGTGAGTTGATGAGCGAAAGCGAGGGGTACTTCACGAACGCGCCGCCGGTGCCGAGGCTTCGCTCAGACGGAATCGTCTCGGCCTCAGACGTACTCGGCGGCTGCTTCCCGCTCCGGCGGAGTTCCTCGATGGAGAACGGTCCGGGCTCTTCCCACGTCGCGTTGCTCTCGGTCTGTGCGGGTCCGTGGGCCTCCACGGCCGCCGTGGCGTCCGTCTGAGTACCCACGGCGGCACCGGCCACCGGCACGAGCGCACTCGCGACGAGAAACGCGGCGGTCGCGACGACCCACGCGCGTTTCATCGGGCCTCCTCGTGCTCTTTGCTCTCACCACCGTCCGCGACAGGGTTCGGAGCGCGTTCGTGTGGCTGTTGCCGCTCCAACTCTTCGAGTCCGACCGGACGGAACCGTTCGTCGACGCGCTCGTCGATCGGCGGCGCTGCCTCGATCTCGTCGAGACGTTCCCCACAGGTCGCGCAGTACCGCTGTGAGTGGACGTCGATCCGGGAGTTACAGTTGGGACAGGCGTCGGCCGGAAGGACCTCATCCCGAAGGAAGAACAGCAGCACGCCGGCGAGGACGCCGGCGAGTATCACGCTGTTGGCGTCGGCGAGGAAGCCGAGTGCTGAGACCCCTGCCGCGCCGGCATAGAGTACGTATGCCGTCCCGCTCGGCGCGTCGAGGAACCACTGCCGGATCGTTCGACGAGTGGTGAGCTTCATGCGCTCACCTCGTCGAGCGAGTCCATCCGGTCACCGGCGACGAACGCCGCGACGAAGCCGATCACCGCGATTCCGAGAGCGAAGCCGACGAGAGCGCCCTGTAAGATGCTCCCTCCCGTCGGGAGTACGAAGCTCGCAGCAGTGGTCGCGATGAGGGCACCGGCCACGTTGGCGGACCAGATAGCTGAAAGCCGCCTCCGCGAGGTCTCTGCCCGCGGAAGGCTGAAAGGTACGACTGTCGACATCAGTCGTCGTCCTCCTCTGTCGCGGCGTAGGATGCTGCCGACCAGGTGAGTACGGCGACGAGGCCGACGGCCGCCAGCTCGCCGCTGGTGAGCTCGAACCCGAGACTATCGATCGCGATGACGCCGGCGGCCCCGCCGGCGAAGCCGGCGAACGCCGTCGCCGCGATCTCCCAGACGACCGGGCCGGCCCAGAGGCCACCGACGAGCCCGCCCGCACCGAGCAGACGGTCCACCGTCATCGCACCTCGTAGCTTCCCGCCCGCCTTCTTCGGTCCCAGAAGCAGGTACGCGAAAACATCGGTGTACTCGCCGATGACGTACCCGAACCCCGCGATGATCGTCCATCCGAGGATCGCCTCGGTACTCATCGCGGGCATGCTACGCACCCTCCGTTTTCCGCGCGTTTCGACTGCCGTTCGTGACCGTGGTTGTGTGAGTCATGAATCTTCGATTGAATCCTCAAGGTCGTCTCCAGCGTCCAAGACAAGCTTCGCGAGTAGTATCACGCCCGTTGCGACGAGCGCTTGAACCGCGTACTTCTCCGGGAACGGGAGCTGTTCGCTGACTGTGACGCTGATCGATGAGATGAGGAACAGCTGGTTGATGTTCCCCCACAGCCAGAACACGAGGCCGTCCACGAACGGTATATTGAACACCGCCGCAACCGCCGCGAATAGGCCGCTGACTATCGTAGCCGGGTTTTTGAGTAGTGACATTTCAGGTTCCGAGTATCCCCGCGAGTCCCGGCACCGCATCCGCGATGACGAGGATGATTCTCTGCGTGATGAACGCGAACACGTACACGACGACGACCACCTCACCGGCGAGGATGATCGGCGCGAGCGGTCCACCTATCGACGCGAACGCTGTTCCCGCGTCGACCACCGTCGAGACGATGCCGAGGAGACCGGTCCCCTCAACGGACGACCCGCCGATGGTCGCCCCGATCTCGACCAGTTCGGTCCCGATGAACAGCGGGATGTCCGCGAGCCCCAGCGTCCCAACGAGTCCCGGGCCGGAGCCCTGGAAGACGAACGTGATCAGGTCCAGAAACTCGATCACGACACTGTTGAGACCGCGGAGCAGCGGCGAGAGAATCGCACCGAGGATGAACCCAGTAGGCGAGCTCGCAAACCGACGAAGTGTCTCCGGCAGCGTGTACCCGCCGTCGCCACCGCCGTCCGGAGATGCGGCTGCCATCTCAGGCACCTCCAGATAGCCTCGAAGCTGCCGCTTGGATGCCGACTGAGAGAACGTACACGCTTCCGAGCACGATACCGACGTTGATCGGGAGCGCTAGCACTCCGAACTGCGTGGCGCTGAATTCGAACGCGCTCGCGTAGGCCCCTCCGATCCCGCCGATCGTGAGTTCGATCATCCCGGGCGCTTCTGCGGTCGGGTAGCGTCCGCTCCCGAGTGAGACGGTGAATCCCGTAAGGAACGTTTCCAGACCCCCGAAGACCGACGTGACCGCGTCCGAGATGGCAGCTACAAAGTTGGTTACCCCCACCACCACGGTCGCGAGGATCGACGCGCCGATCGATTGGCCGAGCTTGCCCCAATTCACGGGGTTCGAAACGCTCAGAATCGGGACCGAACCTGACGTGTCGCCGTTGATGAACTCCAGAAGGCCGTCGCTGCCGGATGCGCTCACCGGTCGACACCCCCCTTCGTCTGCGGCGACATCGAGGTCATTCGTCCGCCACCGCCTCCTCGTCGGCGCCGATCACCGGAACGTCGAACGGGAGACCGGGGAACAGGTTCCCGGTCTCCTCCTCGTTCAGGAACCGCGCGAGCAGGAACAGGCTCAGGAGAGCGAGTCCTACGGTGAGCGGTAGCGCGAGGATCCCGGCGATTGTCTCGCCGAAGACTGATCGTATCGCTGTCTCCGAGATCGACGACCCGGCGAGGATCAGGTCGGCAGGCCCGGTGAGGAGCCCGTCGAACAGCGACGAGATCGACTCGCCGGCGCCCTCGAACGGCGCGGTCGCGAACTGGGTGATCGCGTTGATGATGTCGATGATCGCGATGAACGGCGACGTGATCAGACCGACAATCGACGCGCTGAGGACCGTCGTCACGCTCCCGCCTTCGGACAGGTATGTGGCGATGCCGTTGAGCGTGTCCACGCCGCCGCCACCGCCGAGCGATAGCGTCGGCATGTTACGACCCCAGTCGCTCCTTCACTGGGTCCCACAGGCCGGCGAGGTACGAGACAGCAAGGACGACAACGGCGATCAGTCCGTTCGTGGGATTGATCAGCCCGCCACCGCCGACGCCGGCGAAGGCTCCGCCGCCACTCGCCTGGTTGACTGTGGTCCCGATTTCGATGTTGTCCGCGGACTCTTCGTCAGAGTCGCTCGCGTCCTCGGTCACGACGACGCGGTACGAGTCGTACTGCTCCGAGTCGACCGTGAAGGTCTGCCGCGCGGTGTCGTTCTCGTCGGCCGAGGAGATCGTCCCGGCGTCGACCTCAGTCGAGAGGCCGTCGGCGATACCGTAGACGGTGTAGTTGAGCGCGTCGCCGCTCGTGTTCGTGACTTCGAGGTACACGCTCTCGGTCTCGCCGTCGACGGTCACCTCTTTGTCCGCCAGCTCCGCTCCCGACTGAGCGACCGCCGGGACCGCCATCGACGAGAGTACCGCGCACGCGAGAAGCGCAGCGAGTACCGTCTTCTTGATGTTCATGCGCTACCTCCGTAGCCGCTGCTGCGTGGATTGAGTGTCATTTGTCTGCGAAATTTCCCGTTGCCGGTGGGAAGGCCGTATTTCTCCGCAAGATCCGTGTCGAGCGGGTACCGGTTGCGGAAGTTCTGGAGATATTCGAGGAATCGATCGCTAACGGCGAGACCTCTCGGTCCGTCGCTCACGGCTTCTCCCCCGCGAAAACAGTCTTCCAGTCCCTCCAGCGCCGCTCGTCTCCGTCGTCATCGTCGTCGGCGACGCTCGTCACCGCCAGCGAACACCTCCGACCTGTCTCACACCGTTCATGGTGCGACCTGAACTCGGGCCGTAGTAGGTCTAAAACCGCGTTTTATGGTGGATCTGTGCTTTCTGTACAGTCTGTCCAGAACATTCAAGTAGGCCACTCGGATAGACTCGGTCGATGTGTGAGATTCGGCAGGTTACCGACACTGGAGGCGGAAGTGGCCGGGTAGTGTTCCCGAAAGATCACCTCCGCGAGATGGGACTGGTAGGCGACGACGGGAGTATCGACGGGCATCTCGCCTTCGAGCAGGAAGAAGACGGGAGCGTCCGGGTCGAGCCGGTTCAGTAGGCCGACACGCAGCAGATTTTTTGAGACCTACCCGCCGAGTTCAGCGAGTTCCTTCTCTCCAGCTTCGACCTGTGCGCGTTCGAGTTTCCACTGGTCGTTATCGAACTCGACTCCGTAAAGCTCGTCAGCGCGATCAAGGATCGTCGCGATGCTCCCTTCCGGGATCTCGAAGAAGCGGGCGGTCGGTCGCTTCGGCCGTCCCTTCCGCACCTCACGGATGAACGCTTGAACCCGCTCGTAACCCTCACCGGGTACCGGAACACCCATCTCGTTTTTCGTCATCCCGTGCGGAGCCCGGCCGAACTGTACACCGCGGTCGATAGCCCGCTCGATCCCTTCTTGTCGACGCTCTCGATTGAGCTTCAGCTCCATCTCAGCGACCATCGACATGAACTTGAGCATCATCTGACCCATCTCGTCGTCGGGGTCGACGTTGAAGCCCTGCTGAACGAGGTGGAGACCGACACCCTGGTCCGAGCAGGTGTCGACAAAGTCAGCGACCTCCGCGGTCGACCGTCCGAGCCGGTCGAGTTTCGCCGCGACCACCTTCTCCGCGTCTCCCTCGTCGACGCGATCTCGAAGCTCGACGTACTCGTCGCGAGTGGGGTCGTCTCCCGAACCGACGTCGGCGTAGATGTTCTCTCCGGGGAGGTCGGGGTAGTGTTCGCGGATCGATTCGAGTTGCCCGTCGCGGCTCTGGTCGCTCGTCGAGACCCGAGCGTAGGCGAGGATCTCAGCCATGGTTAGAAACGCACCCCCAGTTATTTAAAGAGGGTTGTTCAAAAACAGCACCGCGAAGGTTACTTCTCAAACACGCTCGTCATACTCTTCTCGTGGTCTGACTCGCTTCGAGTGACTCTCTTTTTCTGTCTCATCCTCTGGGATGGCACGGATGTCTTTAGCAGGGTGGACTAGCTTTTCCGAGTTCGGTAGATCACTCTGATCTAATTTGTCTCGCGCTGCTCGCAGGTTTTTGTTTACGGCCTCACGCCCCACACCTCGCCGTGCGATCCACGTCTCCTTGTCCCAACCGCGATCTTCGACAACAAAATAATCAAGAGCTTCAGCTGGCGTGAGTTCGTAGCTCACTAATCGCAGAATATGGAAAACCGACGCATCCCGCCCACGGTGGAACTCATCCGAAGATGCCACCATCACCGGAATGAGCCATTCAATATCAACATTGTTCACCCACGTCTGCGGGATTTCCATCGCAACTCCCTGGTTCTGAAACTCCGTCTCGTGGGCTACTGCGATTGCCAGCTTCTCCTCGTCAGAGATTTCTCTTCCAATTATCGAACGGAACTTGTTTGCCTGAACTGCGAACCAGTAACCGTTATTTAGACCTCGTATGAGGAATCTTTCGCTCCCTCCGGGTACAAACTCCGTTTTCATCATATCGTAGAATTTGTCCTCTAATCCTGCCTGAAAGTCGTCGAGGACATCTTCCACTTCGTCCGCAGTTAGCGACGTCTCAGAGGCAGCTGCTTGGACTGCTGAGTCGCCTATTTTGTGATTCATGCCAACAAATAGTTGGCAAACACGCTTATAATTTTCTGAAAATAACTTATGGTTGCCTCATGTCGGCCGTGGCTTGTATATTCCGAGTTTGGGATTCTATTAGGAGAATCCCAAACTCGTCTTAGCCGTTGTCACACTCTTCAGCCGGCGACCCCACGCCCGGCGGCCCGGTCCGGATGTTGCCATTTCCGTCCCAACTCTCGCCGTCGCGCGGCTCGTCTACGTCGTTCATGTTTTGATCCTCGGCGCGAGGAAGTACACGCCCTCGTAGGCGGTTTCCTCGTCGATCGTCCGCTCGAACTCCAGCCGGATCGGGAATTCGTCGCCCCACACCAGCGTCACGTCGTCAGCCTTCGCTGATTTGAGGCCCTCTGCCATGTCCTTGAAGTAGTCGAGCGAGTAGCGCGAACTCTCGCCTCCCTCGAACTCCTCTTCGTCACGTAGTTCGACGATGTCGCCGAAGTTCGCTACCGTCCCGTACTCGCCCGTGTGCTCGTCGTCATCGTCACCCTCTCCAGTGATGACGAGCTCGCCGTTCCGTTCGCGAACGATCGCGTGGTTCGACACTCGGTCGACACTTTCGAGCGCGTCGGTCAGCGCCTCCACGTCGACCGTCGCCTCGCACGGGAGCCGGATGTCCGGCACCTCGGGCTCGACCCGGACCGAGTCCGGGTCGATGTTCAGCACCTCGTTCGTCTGCGTCAGCGTCGTCAGCGTGTACTCGCGTTCCGTCGTCACCAGCGTCCGCGTGCCGTCGACGTCGAGGGACACCGGGTCATCGGTCGCCTTCCCCATCCGCGCGTTCGCCAGCTGCGACTCCAGCCGGTCGTAGTTGACTGCCGTCGTGAACTCTTCGTCGCCGAGTTCGAACGTCTCGAACGCCGTCCGGTGCGCCGTTAGTTCGACCATCCCCACGTTCGCCGGGTCGACCGCCGAGATCGACATCTCACCGCGGTTGAAGTGAACCTTCGACTCGTCGACGAGCACCCCCGGAACCGACATCATCGGCCGAATCACCCGGCCGCTCGTCTCGATCATCGCGTTGTTTCCGCTCGGTTCGCCGAACAGCTGCGCCTGCGTGTCGTTGATGCTCATGGTCTTTGTGGTAGTCTCGTCAGTCATTGGCCGGTACCTCCTGAATCCGTTCCACGCGGATCGCTTCGCGCTTGTAGCCGATCTCAGTCAGATCCTCGATCGCCCGCTGCTCCTCCTCGCGGCTCATGTTCCGGAGCACGATCTTCGGCTCAGTCATCGGCCGGTACCTCCAAGTCCGCAGTCACCTCCGGCGTCGGGCTCGCCGCGTGCCGTCGCGCGTGTTCGCCGTGCCCGACGACCTCGATGTTCGACGCCCGGTTGTCCCACTTCACGCCGTTCTCGTGGTGGACATCCTTCCCGTGGAGATCTGCGAGGATCGCCCACGTCGGCGTTGAGGCCGCGTAGCACTCCACGACTGCCAGCAGCCGGTGGTGCGCCACGTAGACGTCCTCTTTGCCCTCGACCGGCGTCGACGGCCGCGACTCGTAGGACCGCCAGCGCTCGTAGCCCGCGCCCGAGTCACTGCCGGACTTCGTCTCGAAGCGAGCGCCCGACATCAGCGCTCACCTCCGTCGAACCGCTCTGCGGTCCGCTCGATACTCTCCGGCACACCCTCCAGCGCCGCTTCGAGCTCCGCCGCGGAGATGCCCGTCGGCGCCTCGACCGCGACCGACACGTCTCCGCGGTCGCAGCCCGCCAGCACGCGGTCGCCTTCGACCTTGACATCGAGGACGGCCGGCTTCTCAGGCGCCGCTTCCTGCGGCGTCTCGTCGACGCTCATGCTTCCCTCCAGTAGTCGACCACGTGGCTCGCGTGCTTCTCGTCGTGTTCCCACGGGTCCGAGTCGCCTACCTCCAGCAGCATCGTCGTCGTCTCCTCGCACGTACAGCAGTACGCCGAGACGACGCGCCGCTCGTCGACGTCGACCTCGTAGGGTTCCGGCCCCGACTCGCCCCGCATGTCGACGTTGCCGGCCGCGCCGACCACGCGCTCGCTACGCGCCATCGGACTCACCCCCGCGGATCCCGTGCTGCTGTTCTAGGTACTCACGAAGCGGTAGCGTGCGGCCGTCCCAGTAGTAGAAGTGCGACTCTCCGAGTTCGTCGCTCCTCATCAGCTGTGGGACCACGAATTCTTTGTCTCCGTAGGTCTCGGCCGCCTTCGCGAAGCCGGCGCAGTAGGCCTCGAAGAGCGCGTTCTGGAGTTCGTCGACGCGTTCCTCGTACGCCTCGTAGTCAGCTTCTCCCGGCTCCTCGGCGTCTCTCTCACTACTCACCATCGGTCATCACCTCCTCGGCCTCAACGACGCGCTGGAACTCCTCGCGGTCGCCGTCGTTGTCCGGGTGGGTCTCCGCCTTCCGCGCTCGCGCCGCCTCCTCGACGACGTCCTCGGACGCGTCAGGCGCGACGCCGAGTACCTCGTGCGCCGGTTGGCTCGTGGCAGTTCCCGCCACCACATCGCCGTCGCCGCCGTCTCCAGGCGGTAGTCGGGCAGCCGCGAACTCGGAGTCGCCCGTCTTCACCGGGCGCTGGCTCCGCATCCGCGTCTCGTGGACCCACTTCAGCACGTAGCGGACGTTGTCGCGTAGCTTCGGCGACGCGTCACAGGCCACCGCGAACTGCTCGTCGCCGTCGGTCCACCGCAGCACGAATCCGGGATCGTCCGGGTTCGCGTTGTGGAGCGGCAGCCCGTTCGACTTCGTGTGAGCGTTCGCGATCTCACCGCGCCACTCGTCGACTTCCATCCGGCCCATCTCCGTCGCGAGCTCGCTCGTCGTTGAGCCGAGCGTCGCCTCGAAGCTCCGGTTCCGCTCGCGGTCCGCGGCGGTCGTCCGCTCGAACCCGGCCGGCCAGTCGAGGCGGCTCATTCGTTCACCCCGCGGCCGATCGCCGACGGCTTCACACGCGGTGCCACCGCGACACCACGTCCGTCGTCGCCCTCGATCACGAGCGGTGCGTCCGAAGCGACATGGACCGTCACGTCTTGCGTGTCAAGTTCTTCGATCGCCTCGACGGTCGCCTCGCGGTAGACGAGCACTCGCTCGGCCGTGTCCGGCGTTTCGATCGCTTCGGTCCGGACCACGTCTCCGGCCATGAACTCTCCGAGATGGTCGATATCTGCCGTCGTCGTCGGCGTCTCGTGATCCGTCACTGCTAGCGCGCGGCCATCGTTCCAGACCCACGCCGACGGGTAGCTGTCGGTCAGGTCTTCTTCGAACGCGGCCCGGAGTTCGAGACTCCAGACCTCGGTTGAGCGCGCTTCATCTCCGGGCGAGATCTCGCTCACGTGGCTCGCGATCGCTCCGTCGCGCTTCTCGTGGGAGACGATCGTCTCGCCCTGCTTCGCGGCGAAGTTGCTCACAGGTGATCACCCCGCTCGGCCGCAGCGATCTCGTCGAGCTCCTCACGAGCGCCGCCGTCCGCCACCGCGTCTCCCGACGACGTCGACTCGGCCGGCTCCGGCTGCTCCGGCGCGTCGTCTGCGTTCAGCGGCTGCCCGTCGAGTGTCCCGACGACGATCCAGACCGTCTCGTACGACCAGTCCTTCCACAGGACGTTCGCGCCGACCAGCGGCTTGATGATCCGCCCCTCGACGCCTTCCTTCGGGATGTTCAGGTGGTTCGCCAGGATCGACGTCGCCGTGTCGAGTTCAAGCCGTCCGCCGACTTCTGCCCACTCGACCAGCTTGTGATACCCCTCGCGAGCCTTCACCGGGACGTCGACCGCGTCGGCGGGCTCTTCGTCGCCGTCGTCGCCGGCGTACGTCGTGTCGACCGCATGCCGCAGCGCTTCTGCCATCGACCCGTGTTCCTCTTCCGCCGCTTCGAGCGCCGCCAGCCGATCCTCGTCCGAGATCTCCGCCTTCGCCACTCGCGACGTCATGCCGAATCACCCCCGCTCTCCTCATCGTCGTTCGGGAGCTGCGGCGCGACTGCGTACTCGACGCGGCCCTCTATCTGTACCTCGATCGGCTTGTCCTGGCCGAACCGAACCTCCACGTCGTTCTCGACCTGAATCCGGTCGCAGATGTCCGGCCAGAACCACGAACTGAACTGCGCGCTGTCGAGTCCCGTCTCGGTGACGACATCTTCGATCGTCGTCTTCCACGGCGTGTCCCGGCTCGATACCTCGATGTCGTTGAGGTCCGCCTCGAACACGAATCCGAGGTCGGTCGCGCCGCACGCACCGCCGACCGCGCCGCAGAACTCCCAGCCCCGCATCCGAGCGGTCGTTCCGTACTCGACATCGGGCCAGCGTCGCGACCGCCTCGTCGACACCGATCGGATGTTCACTGTCTCGGCCAGCGGCGGCTCTTTGAGCGTCAGTTCCTCGGCTGCCCGGTCGATCTCGACCTCAACGTCCTGACCGCTCACGAGGAACCCCGGCTGGAAGTCGTTGAGCGCGTCGACGTTGACGCTGACCTCGCAGTACGCGCCGGTCGTTTCGATCTTCTCTCCCGGAACGACACTCCGACCCATCGCGACGTGCGACTTGTCGACTGCTCGCCCGACAATCCCGGTCGGGTGGAACTCGATGACCGCCCAGTCGGTGAGCGTTTCGAGATCCTCCAGCAGCATCCAGAGGTCCTGAGCCGGAACCTCGTAGGTCGTGTTCCAGTCGTCGTCGGCGAAGGTCATCGCCTCGGAAGCTGCGGAGCGCTCCGACTCGTCGACGAGGCTCATGCCGCCACCCCCAGCGCCTGCGTGTACCCGCTCGGCCGCATAATGCGCCAGCGCGCGCGCCGCGCTAAGTTCGCGTACACACACTCGGGTGCGTCGTGTGGACACCGATTCTCGGACGCCCCCGTACCTTCGTACGACTCGGTAGATTCGACGCGAGAGACGCCGAAGCCAGCGATAGCCGACGAATCGGTGTCGTACGACGGGGTCGAGGATTCGTACGGTTCGTACGTTCCAGTTGATCCACTCAAAACGGGGGTCATCGCTGAACACCTCCGTCGGCCGCGACCGCCGACTCGGGCTCGGCCTCAACGCGATCCTGCTCAACATCGTCGACGGAGAGCCACCACGGCGGCGTCAGGTGCGTCTCGCCGGTGTCGAGGTCGGTGACACCGAGGTCGTCGCGGCTCCAGCGCCACCAGAGCAGCGCGACGTGAGCGCACCAGCCGCGGAAGTGGTAGGCGTCGCAGTCGCACTCCGCGACGAGGTCGCCCTCGTAGACCGCGAACAGCACGCGGTGGCGCGTGGCGGCTGTCTCCTCGTTCTCGCGGCCGAGCAGCACGTCGAACTCTGCGGGGTTCGCCGGGCCGACCGTCGACGGCGCGGCCTGCGCGCGCCGCCAGCTCCCCGACGTGGTCCACCCGCCCGGGAAGCGGAGCCGATCGGGCTCACCGAGACGATTCGCGATCTGCTCGCGCAGCTCGTCGACGCGAGTCTCGGGCATCAGGCGTCACCTCCGAAGCTACACTCGGGGCAGTAGTCGTAGGGGATCGCGCTGCCGGGCTTCGAGGTCCGCTGGAGTCGCGCTCCGCACTCGGGGCAGAACCTCATGGCCGACACACCCCGTCGTCGAGTGCGGCGCACCGCTGGTTGTACTCGGTGATGTAGAACCCGCAGAATTCGCAGATCTTCGGCTCTGCGTTTACCTGAGGTTCAGGAAGGTTTATCTCTGGAATGGGGCCGGAGGGATTTGAACCCCCGATCGACTGATATCTCCGGTGCGCCTCGGAACTCCAGAGGGTCGTCAACACGACCGATGATCAGTCGGCCGCTCGGTATATCAGTCTGGAGTGTCGTCCCGGGCGCAAGCCTCTGGAGTCAGTCGCCATGCCTGGCTTGGCCACAGCCCCGCGTGATGTCGCATCAGGTGCTTGCCGAAACGCGGATAAAGGGGTTTCGATCGCGAGCGATCGGGCGACGGGACGGCGGAGCGAAGCGGAGGCGGATGGGAGACGAGACCGCGTTCACTCCTCCCGGTCGTCGGCGCTCCAGTCGCACTCCTGGCACTTGTAGCCGGTCACGAACTCGGTGACGCTCGGCATGTAGCCAACGGAGATGACGTCGCCGCCGCACTCCGGACAGTCGCGGTCGGCGTCCGCGATCGATTCGGCTTCGAGCACCGACTCACCTTCGACCAGCTCCGCGAGCTTCTCGGGCGTCACCATCCGCCCCTGCACGACGCGATTTGACATACCGACCGTATATCGCCGAGCACCTAAACCCCGGCGACACGCGGGACGAACAGGTGTCCGCCGTGCGTGTCCCCTCGGGCCGCCTCGCGTCTACAGCCAGGGCGCACGGGAGTCGTCGTCCGAGAAGGGGTCCGTCCCGTCCGTGTCGTCGCTCCCCTCAGCGGAGTCGCCCGGGTTGGCGATCACCGCCACGTCGTCGTCGACGATGGGGCCGGGCGCGGTCGGCGCGTCGAGCGGGGGGTCGAACTGCTCCGTCTCCTCGTCGTCGTCCGCCCCGTCGTCGACGTCGACACCGTCGTCGACCTCGTCCGCGTCGTTGGCGTCGTCTCCGGCGGCCCCGTCGTCGGGGTCGTCGCCGACGCCTTCGCCCGCGGGACCGTCCGCCGGTCCGGCGTTCGGATCGTAGGCGAACAGGGTGGTCACGCCGAGCACCGCCAACGCGATGGGGGCTTCGGTCTGCATGAGATCGAAGGGGCCGAGCAGGATCGGGAGCGCAAGCACGCCCAGCGCGACGGCCGAACCGAACCGGAATCGGTCGATGTCCACGCGCCCGCGGAGGTGCGGCGACAGCAGCGCGATCGCCAACGCGAACGCGACGCCGACGCCCGCCGCGGCGGCGCCGTTGAGGACGTACTCCGGGGAGGTCCGAAGGACGAAGCCGGACGGCTCGAAGCTGGCGACGAGCCCGAGCGAGATGATGACGCCGGGGCTCGGCAGGTGCTCGCCGATCTCCGAGCTGGCGGTCTTGGCGGCGATCGTGAGGATCACCAGCCCGGCGAAGCGCTCGAAGACGGGGAGGTTCAGGAACCCCCTGAACGTTGGGGCGAAGGCCGCCTCAAGCGCGGCGAGCGGGATAATGACCGCGCCGATCAGCAGGATGGAGGCGGCCATCTGTCGACGGCTGCCGTCCATCTCCGCGAGGACCACCGCGGCGGTCGCGGAGCCGCCGAAGATGAGGATACCCGTCTCGATAACGCCCGTCGCGGTCGTCAGGACGCCGGCGACGACTAAGGCGGGGAAAATCCCGTCGACGAGCGGCAACACCATCACGGTCGCGAGCAGCTTCGTCGCGCTCCCGACCTGCCGTTCCAGTCGGAGGGCGATCGGGTGCCGTGAGACGCTCATTCAGGGGAGAGAACCCTGACCGACGGGTAGACGGTGGGAAGCGGGCGACCGGCGATAGCCGAGGGCCCGGCCTGCGGAGTCGAATCCGCGAGCGGCCCGACGAGTCCCTGTAAAGCGTTTGCGCGAATTGCCGGCTGTAAAGCGGGCGCCGAGGGAGAGAATCGGCTGGCCGGCGATACGCGCGCTCACGGGACTGTCGGAGTCCATACATCATATATCGATTGCGGTTGCGTTAAAGGTTGTGTGAGACGTGCCCGCACGGGGCGAGAGATCGGTACACGCTATTTATACAATGATTGAGGATATGGCGACCAAAACTCTAAAAGACCGATGATTCGTCGGAGATGCATCCGGACCGCTGATCGATCTGTGTCGGGACGGTTCGTCATCGAACGCCGTCGTCCCGCCGTCGTCCCGCCGTCGAGACCGATCCAACGACGTCGATACCGATCAAGCATCGATCCGGAATCGATCCACAAAAATGAATATTACGTGAACCTGGATGACAACGACGTGCACGTCTGTGCTGACTCGCAACGTTTTTTATCGGCGACTCACGACGGTTTATATGGCGACAGACTCCGACCGATTCTCAGCGAAACTCGATGTTCCGGAAGCGTTGACGTTCGACGACGTGCTCTTAAAACCCAAAGAGAGCCGTGTCGAACCCGACGACGCGGATCTGTCCGCACGGGTCTCGAAGAACGTCGAACTCACCGTTCCCATCCTCTCGGCGGCGATGGACACGGTGACCGAGAGCGACCTCGCGATCGCGATGGCCCGCGAGGGCGGGCTCGGCGTCCTCCACCGCAATATGACCGTCGAGGAGACTGCCGAAGAGGTCGAGCGCGTCAAGCGCGCGCACGAACTCGTCATCCGCCGCGAGAACGTCGTGACCGTCTCGCCCGACGACACGGTCCGCGAGGCCGACGCCGTGATGGAGCGGCAGGGCGTCTCCGGCGCCCCGGTAGTCGACGGGGACGACGCGGTCCTCGGTATCATCTCCGGGACGGACATCCGCCCGTACCTGGAGGTCGGCGAGGACGACGCCGTCAGCGAGGCCATGACCGACGAGGTCATCACCGCGCCCGAGGACGTCGACGCGCGCGAGGCGTTGGAGTTGATGTACGACCACAAGATCGAGCGAGTCCCGATCGTTGACGACGACGACCGGCTTGTCGGGCTGGTGACGATGCAGGGAATCCTCCAGCGCCGCGAACACGAGGAGGCCGCCCGCGACGAGACGGGTCGCCTGCTCGCCGGCGTCGCGGTCGGCCCCTTCGAGGAGGAACGAGCGATCGCGGCCGACGAGGCCGACGTCGACGTGATCTTCATCGACTGCGCGCACGCCCACAACCTCAACGTGCTCGACTCGGCGCGAGCGATCAAGGAGACCGTCGACGCGGACGTGGTCGTCGGCAACGTCGGGACGCGAGAGGCCGCCGAGGCCGCCGTCGACTTCGCGGACGGGCTGAAGGTCGGCATCGGGCCAGGCTCGATCTGCACCACCCGCGTGGTGAGCGGCGCGGGGATGCCCCAGATGACCGCCGTCTCGCAGGTGGCCGACGTGGCCTCGGAACACGGCGTCCCGGTGATCGCCGACGGCGGGATCCGCTACTCCGGCGACGCGATCAAGGCGCTCGCCGCGGGCGCAAGCGCGGTCATGCTCGGCTCCTACTTCGCCGGCACCGACGAGGCGCCGGGGCGCGTCATCACGATGCAGGGGAAAAAGTACAAGCAGTACCGAGGGATGGGCTCCGTCGGCGCGATGAAGTCGGGCGGCGGCGACCGCTACCTCAAGGAGGAGGACGAGGACGAGGAGTTCGTCCCGGAGGGCGTCGAGGCCGCTACCCCGTACAAGGGGAGCCTCGCCTCCGAGCTCCACCAGCTCACCGGCGGGATTGGTTCCGGCATGGGGTACGTCGGCGCCGGGACGATTCCAGAGCTTCACGAACGAGCGGAGTTCATTCGCGTCTCCAGCGCCGGTCAGACGGAGGGGCACCCCCACGACGTGATGATCACGGACGAGGCGCCGAACTACAGTCCGAACGAGTGACACCCCGGGGGCGGAACCGTCGCGGGAGTGTACCCGGTCCCGAAACCGGTGAGGTGAACCCGAAGAGGTATTTTAATATAGTCCGCGCAGAGACGAAACGTGTGAGCGAACACGTCGTCGCTCCGAGAATCCATGAGTGAGCAACCGCCGCTGGTCCTCGTGGTGGAGGACGAACCAGATCTGGCCGACCTGTACGCCGCGTGGCTCGGCGACGAGTATCGCGTCCGGACCGCATACGGCGGCCAGGAGGCGCTGGAGGAAATCGGCGAGGCCAACGACGAGGTCGACGCAATTCTGCTGGACCGCCGGATGCCGGGGCTCTCCGGGGACGAAGTCCTCTCCGCGGTCCGCGAGCGCGGCGTCGACTGTCGCGTCGCGATGGTGACCGCGGTCGAGCCCGACTTCGACATTCTGAAGATGGGATTCGACGACTACCTCGTGAAGCCGGTCACCAGCGACACCCTCCGCGAGACCGTCGAGGGGCTGCTCCGGCGCGGCGAGTACGACACCGAGATGCAGGAGCTGTTCTCGCTGACCTCGAAGAAGGCGATGCTGGAGACGGAGAAGAGCGCCACCGAACTCACGGACAACGAGGAGTACCAGCGGCTCACGGACCGGATCGAGGCGCTCCGGTCGCAGGCCGACGACTCGCTGGAGGCGGTGACCGAGGACGACGACGACTTCGAGAAGCTGTTTCAGGATTTCGACGACGAGTGAGGCCGCCGCGCGCGACTTTTTAAGTGCGGTCCGGCCGAACGCGGTACTCAATGCGCGTTCGCGACCTCCCCCTCTCGGAGCGGTTCGTCGACCACTTCGCCGACCAGGGGATCCGCGAGCTGTACCCGCCACAGGCGGCC
>Ga0207720_100298_pt1 | contig 39883 bp, 37 predicted proteins | sample A23P2SouthBayCA_2_FD_187751 | JGI IMG/M metagenome (GOLD analysis project Ga0207720, IMG submission 187751) | Aerobic enrichment media microbial communities from Eden Landing Ponds, California, USA - A23 E3 (2) (SPAdes) | ecosystem: Environmental > Aquatic > Marine > Unclassified | place... | reverse complement strand
GACGAGTAGCATCGCTGAACCGGGCGGGCTCGAAATCCGGTGTTGCTGATCAAACCGTCGAAGAACTAGTCGACAGTTCCCACGCTGCCGACTGGGCCAGTATACTCTCGTGCTTTTGTTTACCCGCCCCCACCGGCGACACCTCTCCCGATCGCCGCGCCACAATTGTTGCAGGCGACGACGTAGAACCGTTTGGAGGACCTGAACAGGCCGGCCATCTTTGCGTGTGAACTACCCTCCCCTACTCGCTCACGGCTGGCGCCGTTCGCTCCTTGAGGGGAGGGCTTCCTGCTTCCACGACGCGCTTTGCAGACACCGAATCGGTGTCCGTAGGGAGCGCAGTCTCCACAGGCGTTCCTTCGGAGTGTCCCACTCCTACATCTTCGAGGCCGCGAGAAAGGATGTTCCACGCCGCGTTCGCGTCCCTGTCCGCCTCAAACCCACAGGCAGGACAGGAGTGTTCACGGACCCACAATGGCTTCTCTGTCGAAACGCCGCAGGACGCGCACTCCTTGGTCGTCCCGCTCGGGTTGACCGCCACGAAGTGCGTCCCCGCTCGCTCACACTTATATTCGAGCATCCGAAGGAACGTTCGCCACGCGGCGGATGCGGTATTGCGACTGTTCGACGGCGACTCCATCATCCACTTCACGTTCAGGTCTTCAACCGCCACAAGGTCGTACTCCAGAGCGTAGTACGCCGAGAGTTTGTGCAGGAAGTCGCGGCGCTTCCGTCGGAGATCGGCGTGACACTCCGCCACGCGCCGTCGTTGCTTCTCGTAGTTGTTCGACCCGTGTTGTTTGTGCGAGAGCTTCCGTTGTTCTCGTTCCAAGCGTTCACGCTCATCCGAGAGGTTGAGCGACCCGAACGCCGTGCCATCGGTGTCGTGGGCGTACTTGAGAATCCCCACGTCGATACCGACGCACTTCTCGGGGTTCTCAGGCGGTTCAGGCGCTTCACGGTCCATTTCGACACCGAACGTGGCGAACCATTCGCCTGTCGGCTCTTTCTTGAGTGTAACCTGCTTGAGTGTCGCGTCGTCGGGGATGGAGCGGTGCAGACAAATCGGGATGTCCGCGAGTTTCGAGAGTGACAGCACAGTCTGACCGCCCTTCTTGTCGAGCTTGAAGCCAGACTGACTGTACGTGAAACTGCGGAACTCTCGTGGCGGCTTCCACTTGAGTCGACCGACACCGTAGCCGTTCTCCTTGAGCCCTCCGAGTGACTTGACGTTCTGCTCGATTCGCATAACTGCTGTTTGCAGAACTGTCGAGTACACATCCAAGAGGTCGCCCCACCAGTCTTTCAGGGACGGAATTTCATCACGGATGGACCGAACACGCTGGTTGAGCGTGCCTGTGTCCTCGGGGACTTGGTTGAAGCGGTAGAGAGCGTGATTGTAGAGTTGCCTACAAAATGTCTCGGTGGTGGTCCAACTCCTCGCAGTGGGCGTCGGACGGCTTGAGACGGTACTTGTAGGCGTAGTACATCCGTTACTCTCGTTCCTCAATTAGTTCGTCCAGTTGCTCACGGATGAACGACGAGAGGTTGAGGTGGTGGTCCTCTATCCACTCGTCTTGGTCCTCTCGGATGGTGATTGTCTTCCGCTTCACTGTAATGCACGCTATGCACGTTACACGTATAGCATCTTCGGTGGCGTGGGCCTGTGGGCTGAGCGTCGAACGTGATTGTAAACTGTGCGGCGCTGTATCCCCTCCCTGCTCGCGCCTTCCCTTCGGTCGGCGCTCGCTGAGAAGGGGGCTTAGCGCCTACTTTCAGCTAAGTCGAGGAATTCAACATCCGATTCCTCGGTGATCTCTCCATCTCATTCTGGACAGTGGACCATTCCACCGGAACCGACGTGAGACGTGGACAAGTATCTGCTTGAGAGTCAAATTCGTGTTGAACTTATCTGCCAGAGATCAACTTGCATGTGTCTATCGGATTTGCCACTAGAATGGCTGTCCATGACTTTCCGGCATACTCTGTAGGTGTTCGGAATCTGTGGGCCCGCTGTTCGGTGTGGCCAGTTACACTGACGAGTATTACTGATTAGGAAGTCTAAAATACAGAAGGTGTTAGCCAGGGTTGTGCGTCGAGTCGCTGCTTGTTGTATCAGCTTCGGGACCTCCAAACCATGCATGACAGAATACATCACCACCGGCTACATCACAGAATCCTGCCAATGTGCGACTTTCCTACTAAGGCCTCTGTTGATGAGAGTACGATCATTGGAATGATGGCTATCATATGGTGATGCGAGTGCGTCTATGCCAGTGCCATACTCAAGCACCACTCGCGTCGGTGTCGACGGCCGTGTAGATGAGCACGAACGTGAGGATACCTGCGAGATCGAAACTCGAGGCAACCACGAGGAAACTGGGTGCAATCAACGAGTCGTATGTGCCGCTGTAGCCGTTCGGTGTTAGGTACAGTGCTGCGGCAGTGACGACGAAGATCAGCCAGATGAGAAGATTCCTGATCCGGCGGAGTTCAGTCGTGGAGGGTAAGTCCGACATATGAGTGGGGTGGGGTAGTTTATCAGGTCACCATCTATGCTCACCGCCTCGAAAGCACAGTGAACAGAACTGCCATTAGTTGACTGTCTTAGATAACTCGGCCCCTGCCTTGAATTTCACGACGTTTTTGGCAGCGATCTGAATCTCTTTGCCGGTCTGGGGGTTGCGGCCAGTCCGTGCGGAACGCTTCGAGATACTGAACGACCCGAAGCGGGCGAGTGACAACCTATCGCCTTTTTTCAGCGCTTTCGTCGTCACACTGACAAACGCGTCGAGCGCCTTCTTCGCGTCGACCTTCGACAGTCCGCTGTCCCGTCCTTGTCTGGATTCGCGTGCGATGCGCTCTGCATCGATCACGACGTCCGCTTTGTGACACCGGGAACCGGTATCGGCGCGCCGCTCGTCACCTCTGCCCGGAATGAGATCGAGTCCAGCAGCGAACTCCGGGCACGCGTCGAAGGCGATCGGGGACTCGCCCGCCGATCCCTTACCACGTCCCCGGGTCGCGCGCTTCGAGACACTAAACGACCCGAACCCGACGAGTGCGACCCTGTCATCGTCTTGGAGTGCCTTCGTTGTCGCATTGATGAACGCGTCGAGCATCTTCTGCACGTCGGCCTTCGACAGGCCGGCTTCACTCGCCATTTGCTCGATCAGTTCCGCTTTGTTCATCGCCGCTACTTGACCTGAGGTCGCCGCCAAGGTTAGTCCGAAGGTCGTCGAGAGGACAGCGCCGTTCCGGAGAACAGCTCGTCGCGAGAGCGTACTTTGGGTCATGGTATGTTCACTCATAGTACGATAGCGCTCACATAGAGATAAGCATATTGAAAATAACAGTTCAAATAAACATCTTTTCGGTTGGGTCTAGAAAGAGTGTCGTTTTTAATGGTGAGTGTACTCGGGCAATCAATCCGGATTGCAGCGAGTACACAGAGTCTACTGAACTGACTCTCTGGATTCAGCACGACTCACCTGTCAATAAAGGAGACTTTCAACAGAGCCAAATCTGGTAATTCTGGGAGTCGCCAATCCGCCCGGACAGCGAACACCGGATCTCACTAAATCCACTACAACAACAAGCGACTGCTCACAACTACTTGTGATCAAGCCATAGTCGTACTGCGGTCAGCGAATGTCAATTCCTGTTACTTATTGCAGCCGAACATGTCGAATCAGTATGAAGTGATGTCGCTTCCTCGCCGGAGCTGCTGGTATAGCGCAGGACTCGCACTTGCCGGCTGCACGTCTCTCCCGAGTTGAATTGGGGGGAACGAGCTCCCCAACTATCACACGAGTGTGCCCGCAGCGTCAGTTGATGCGGAATCCAGCCTCATCTATGTGGATGTTGAGGGGCTGTTTGCACTCGGAGCCCTCGGCGATGATGCGTCAGGGACGGAAACCCCAGGTGACGGCTCGTCCGAGACCCCCTGACACCGACAACTGGAACTCCTGGGCCTGATTCGTCGGCGACCCCACTCGTGACGGCACCACTCGTAGCCAGCGTCTTTGTCACGTACTTCGGCTTCGGGCTCGGTAGCTATGGCGAACTTGGGGAACGACTCAATGACCAGCTGGATCAGGAAGCTGATCTCAGTCAGGAGGACGTCGATATCTCGTCGATTCTCTTTACTCCAGCTGCGGTCACTGTCGAGGGATCGTTCTCGGTCGAAACGTACCGTGACGCGCCTCCCGAGACGTTCAGTGGAACGGAGAGCAGTGGGGGGTATACGATCTATGAGGCCGATGGTGAAGACTCGGCGGCCATTGCACTCAGCAGCGACGCGATCGTGTTCCATCTGGCCGTCTCAGAGAATGGACCAACTGCTCGCGAAGCCGTCGAGGGAGTGCTCGACGTGCGAGCAGAGGATGGTCAGCGGTTAAGTGATGCGGACCCGGAGGCTGCGTGGGTACTTCCAATGGCCGGATCGCACCAGTTCGTCATCGCCGGCTTCGGTGATCCTGAACTCGAGAGTGGTGGTGATGGCGAACGCACGTACAATCTTTAGCAGGCACGCCACTCGCGGACGTGCCGGCGTCCCCAGCGGTGAGTGGCGTATCAGCCCAAGGTTCGGGCAACTCGATGCGTGCGACGGTCGACACAGCACTCACGCATACTGCTGAGCCAGTCGAGCAATCCGCGATTGCAGATGCGTATGCAGAGAGTTCGGCTGAGATTTCGGTGACGACGTCAGCTGGAGACAGTAACGAGAGTCAGCGTGTGCACATCGATGGGGAATTCCAGAGGAAGGGGTTCGGGCTGTAGGCTTCTTGCGGAAGACCACGTCCAAGACGGATCTACAGATCGGTTTGGACAGCCTGTGCAGTGTGGGCTAACACAGCCAACGGCTGACACATGGTGTCAGCCACTGTTCTACCGTGCCTGCTACACGCACCGCTGCCGACCGCCGCTATTCTCAACGTCCCCGCAGCTAGTCGAGCCCCGCACAGCGAGGCATCGTTGAGGAGACCGCGCGTCAGGCGTGAGATGTCCCGTGTGTGGCGATCAGCCCGTGGGCCGACCGCCGAGGTTGACAGGGGTGTCGCCAGGGTGGGCTGACACCACCTGTCAGGTGAGGTGATTCACCTCCGCGTCCGTGAGGTAGACCACGAGGCGATTCTGATCACGGCCACCGGTGTCGGCAACCACCTTCCGTGGAGAACCTGCTGCGAGCGCTTCGAGCTTCTGGAACACACGCCTGACTTCTGTCGAAGACAACTGCTCATTACGTGCGAGACTGAGCCGTTCTTTCACCGCGGCACCAGTGAGTGTGATTCGCGTGCCAAACTTATCCGACGCCTTTCAACTCCACTCACCAGCGTCGCTCTCGTGCTGTGGCAGGAACACCATCCAGTCGTAGTACGGCTCGTATTCGAGCCGAATATTGACGCGTTCTGTGATTGCCGTCACGAGCCTCTCGGGGTATTTTGCGATGGTTGTCAAGGTTGGGTCCGGTGTCATCAAGATACAGGCGACGAACCTGTGGACGACGCGACAGCAGCTGGTTCGTCGTCGGTGAGATTTCGCTAGCGAACGCATTGATCGCTTCTTAGCACTCGATTCGGCCGAAATTCGTGTTTCTGACCCTTAATAGTCGAAGCAGGAGACGAGAATCCGCTTCAGTGCTCCCGACCGACCCTCCAGTTCCGCCAGTCGGTCCTGCTCACTTTAGCGATGGCATCACAGGCGTGCCGGCCATTCCATCGAGAATCTCGGTGAGTGTCTCCGTCGTGTGATGGGTGACTGCTTGGACAACTTGTTCGTTCGTTTCTACCCCGTCTGTACAGAGAAGACCGTGAACACTTGGTGACTCCTGTTGCCGGGTAGCCTCGATCAAGTACTCAGACTCTTGTCTGGCGAAGTGCATATATTCGAGCAATTCTCGCAGTCCCTGCGAAAACGTCTCCTCCGATCGTGTGTATTTGAACTCCCCAATCACGACCTTCTCAAGACGATCGTCACCCCCATCAACGCTGTATTCGAGCACCACTAAGTCAGGTCGTCCCTCGTAGAATGTCTCCCGATTTCCGCGCCCAAGAAAGGCATCTGCTAATTCGGCGTAGTCTGCAACGGCGTTAATTTGCCGCTGGATAGTCTCTGGGAGTTCATCCACCGGTCCCAATCGGTCGAACGGCTCGCGAAATGTGAGCGCCCCTGTTTGATCATAATGGACCTCGATGCGCTTCGCCTCACTTTCCATGACCGCGAACGGGCCTATGTCTGACTGGATCGGATGCAGTTCGGTCCCTGGGTGCCGTTCTGTGAGCTGTCTGACGAACGCAAACAGACAGAAGAGCTCGAACAGTTTGTGCGTCTTTGCGGGCGCGATGACCGTCTCTTTCAGGACTTGTTGCACCCCAGGGTGACCATACCGATCGTTGAGCAGGTCATCTAAGGTACGATAGAGCTCTTCCCCTCGACGATACAGTTCGTGGCGGGACTGGCTGGCTGCGTTCAACTCCCGACTCGAGAGTTCAATTGCAGCAGCATCAGGCAGTTCGTTCAGATACCGGTTTTCGCTGACAGTGGTTGTGAGGCGGTCGATCGCGGGCTCGTCCCATTGGCTCCAGCTGTACTCACTGCCGGCAATCTCCTGGCTGATCGTCGAGACGATGTCCGAGAGCAATTTCTTGACCACACGATTTTCTGGCAAGTCATACTGGACGGTTGGTGAGGTAATGACGAACTGCGTCGGGTCCGTGAACCCTGTTTGTGATCGGAGTTGGGTGGTTTTTGGCCAGTCAATTCGGCCACGAATCTCCCCGCGGACGTGTTGGGCTTCTTCGCGGTGGTCCGTCTTGATTCGACGAAGCCACTCTGGGACCTGCTCGAGATACTCAATGACTGGGTCATGCAGGACAAATCGCAATCGCTTGAGGTCGTCTAGTGAGGCGATATTCTGGTCGCGATAGTCGATCGACTGTGCGAGTTGAGCGGTGTTGAGCGTCCCTGCACCAAGATACGTGATAAGCTCTGTCGCAACGGTCTCACGAAGCGTGGCTGCAGGTGTTCGACTCACAGATTATGCTCCATGGGTGTCGATATCGATCCCAAACATGTCCCGTGCTTTCCGGCGGAGATACGGACTGTCGATTCGCAGCGAGACCTGTTGGGGTGACTCGTCGCCAGGGCCTGCAATTTTGCCCCCCGATTCGAGTTGCTGAATGAGTTCTTTCTGCTCTCGCTCGCGGAGGGCTTCCAACTGCGGGAAAATGAGATTGACAATGGCGGTGGTCAGTGGGCCGGTCTTGTCACCGCCTGGGAACGCCTCAATGTGTGCGAACAGATCAAGGACAATTGCGGGCCCGATCGTCCGGTACTGGTTCACGATACTCCAGACGATGGCGGCCTCTTCATGCCACTCCTCGATCACCGATTCAAGTTCGGGGTTGTCGCCAGCCCAGACCGCGGTGTAGTTGTTCCGTGCATCGGGATCCAGGTGCACTCTTTTCGTCACACCATCTTTGGTCTGGAGTTCGGGCACGCCAACGTGGATGAAGCTGAATCGGCGCATGAACGCGAACGACAAGTCATACAGTGACGCTTTGTCGAAGGTATTCATGGTCGCCAACAGCCGCCATGCAGGCGTGATTGGGAAGCGGTCACCAGACATTGCGATCGACTGGCGCTCTTCGACCGGGGTCGTCTCATCGACCCAGTCGATGCGGATTTGTTCATCTCGCTCGTATGGGAGTGTCACTGAATCCTCAGAAAGCACTGAAAACAGCGGCCCCAGCGCGCGGTCGATATTGGCTCGGTTGAGTTCATCGATGATCAACCACTGGTTGGTGATTTGATTGTCCTCGTTTCTAAAGCAATCAAGGAACAATCGGGTGTCGAAGTCTAAGCCATTCCCATCATCTGTTGGAACATAGCCACCGACCGTGTCGAATGTCGACCACTCTGCTGTTGCCGTGGTAAACGTGTACCCGTCAACGGCCGCTGTTTGAGCAGCTTGGCTGGCAACGGCTTTCGCCAGCTTACTCTTTCCAGTACCGGGTGGGCCAGTGAAGATGATATGCCGCCCGGAGTTGAGAGCTGCATTGATTTGCTGGGTCAGTCGGGCTCGCTCACCCGCCTCGAAATGGAGTTGGTCCGGAAGCTCGATGTCAAGAGTTGGCGCCTCTGTCCGTTCGAGGAGCCGCTCATGCTGTGACCCTGAGGCACGCCCCATCTCGAGTAAGTACTCTCCACCTTTCTCGCTCATATTGTGGAGATACTGCATGTTGACTCCCGCCTGATTCAGGGCATAGTATTTCTCCAGCCGGACATCCTCTCGCCAGAGGTATGGATAGAAATCAACGAAATCAATCGGCTCTGCGAATTTAGTTACATCCACATCTACACGTCTGTGTTCACCTTCCTCATCGACAACAAGATACGCCGGGGTGGTAACTGTCGAGTATCCGATCACCTGCCCGTCGCTGTAGCTGAATACGATATCTCCGACCTCTAGTTTTTGCAAGTCATAGTAGGGCTCATCTCTCCGGGGAGCTTGCAAATATCCTTCCTCAAGTTCTTCCTCAGAATTTTGATTCTCCCAGTAGTATGGCGCCCGAGTTGATACTGCTTCATCGTCAACCAAGTCGTCTCCTGTGCTCCCCTTTGTCTGCTGTTCAGATGACTCTGTTCCAACAGTCTCATCGAGTGAATACGGTGTATAGTATCGCGTCAGGTAGTTCCAAACCGACCCAGCGCTACTGGCTAATCGGTTCGAACGGGCCTCACTCACAGCTGTGAACTCACTCACGGAGTGGTCACTGGCGTGATCGACTGCCGTCCACAGTGTTGCTTCTTGGAGCGCAACACGCTGGTACCCTTTGAGAGTGAAAATGAATCGGGCGTCTTCGTCACCCCAAATTCCTTCGCCAACGTCTGCGCTCTCGAGCGTCTCATCAACGATGCCGCCTGCAATCACCGAGCCACTGTACACGAAGACGACGACGTCATTGCTCGACAGATCGTGAAATGCTGCACCCGCCCCATCTCCACTGGCGTTGTTGACCCCCCAAATTCGACACTGCGTGGCTCCAGCGAGCCGATCGGGGAGGCCGGCATTGTCCTTGAATCGATATGGGGTATCGATAGTGCGGCGAAACCACGGCATCGCCGACCCATCGATTGGCATGACGAACAGGGACTGTTGTTGCGCCTGGAGGCTCTTCCATTCTGACTCGATGTCAGCCACTGCTGAGTCGAAGTACTCTGTTTGGTACGCGTCGGATTCGACGTGGGCCTCCCACGTCTCGCGGCCACACTTGCTTTGAATCGTGTTTGCGGTGACGTCTAGCTCATCGGCGACCGCCTTCTGTGCACTCACACGGCGGTCTGTGACTGAGTCTTGCGGATCGGTGTCACTGAGAAATCGCGAGACGACCAACGAGATCTGTTGACGGCGCGATGGACTGTCATCCCAGTCATCGGGCAAATGGCGAGAAATGAGATCCTGTAAGGTGTCGCTCATTGGCTGGTCCTCTGAGGGGACTGGGATAAATCCTTTCAGAGAATCATCGTGAGCACCGACGGACGGCCGTCACAACTCCTGATTTTTGTACTCCCGCATGAGCCCAGATACCAGCGGATCATCTGGTTCCTCCAACGGGTCGTGGTCCTCGTCATCGCCGTCGGTCTCACTCTGTTGGTCGTCCCCGTCTGCAGCCGTCACGGCGTCTGTCGGAGCAGCTTCGTCGCTTGTTGTAGTCGGTGACTGCTCATCGGCGTTTGATTCCTCGTCGGCCGTCAGTGGCTCCATCGTCGGGAGCGCTGACACCGAAAGGGGGGTTGGCAGCGCTTCGCCGAGTTCAACGCCGCGCAGATCAGTGGTGGTGCTCACTAGCCGACTGTATCCGTCGTTCCACACTGTGCCGCGGGCGTCCGAAATGGCGTACCATCGGCCCGGTGTCCACGTTTCCTCCACATTGTGATTTCCCCACGACTTGAAGAGGAACTCATCGCCGTCGATATCGCGAACCCGATAGGTCACTGCGCTATCGTCCGATTGCTCATCCACCTGGCGACTGATTTGCATCACGAGCGGCGTTGTAATGCGAGCGTTGTTTGGGATATCGCTGGCCCGGGAAATCCGCTCAGCTTCTGCCGAATCTGTCGGGGCAGCCGGGTGGTCGGCATCGCCAGCTGCTGGGTCCTCGCTGCCAGTCCCAACCAGTGTTTTCGCAGTGGACCATGACCCAAAGTAATCCGCATACGTCGAGGCTGTGATGGCGCCTCGGTCGTTCATCTCTGTTGTTGTCGGGAGCTTGCCAAGCTCATCTCGCACCCGGCGGAGCTCCGTGAGCAGCCGCTCGCGTTTGTTGATGCCAGCTGCTGTGAGGGCATCCTCCCAGGTATCGAACTCGGCGAGGAATGTCCCCACACCGTACTCACTCCGACTGTGGAGAGTGTTACTGTACGGGTACAGATTTGTGCCGTCGTCAAGACGCTTGAGTTCGGCAATAAGGGCATCTCGCGTTGGTGAGTCGTCTGTCTGGTTTGTCTGCGACTCCGCTGGCTCACCGCTGGTTGTTGATGGAGTCGTCTCCTCGGCTGGGGGATTTTGGGATGGCTCAGTTGAGGCTTCTCCATCATCTCGTGCAGCATCCCAGCCTGTCTCTAATGGGATATTCAACCGATAGTTCGAATCGCCTGTCTCGGCCACCGTTCGTTCACTTGGCGATGTGGTGTCTGTGGCAGTATCACCCACCGACGAAGAGCCAGTTGATTGGGACGACGGACTGTCGGTACTGCTTGAAGCTACAGACTGCTGTTCGGGCGCAGTCGCATCGTGTTCACTGCCCCTGGTAGACGGCTGCAATTCGCTTGCCGCCTCGAGTGCAGCACCCCAGGAGCCAAAATAGAGGCCAATATATCCCGCTGAGTAGCGCCCATGCTCGTCCATCTGCGTGGTGGTGGGCAGTTCACCGAGTTCTCGTTTGACCCGCAGGATCTCTCGAAGCAGTTCTTCCTCTTTGTCGATCCCTGCAGCCGCAATCGCCGATTCAAAATCACCGAACTCGTTGACATACTCGTGGACAGTCCGCCCGCGCAACTCAACGTCATCTGCTAACGGTACTCGGCCCGTTTCATCGTAGATCTCCCCAAGAACATCGATCAGCTCCTCTCTCGAGATGGTGTCTGATTGTGCTGCATGTTCGGAGGCCATCTCATCAGGGGTCTCAGTCGATGGAGCTGGGGTCGGATCGGAGTCAGCAGTTGCATCAGGTGCCGTCGCATTGTCGTTCCCGCTCGGCTCGAGATCATCGTTCCACTGAAATTTGACACGGTCGGCTAAGGGCGTGTTCGTGTTTCTACCGGCCTGTTCTGCGGTTTTGGATGTCCCTCCCTCAGCTGTTTCAGATTTCCCTAGACGCCCGGTTCGTGTCGCCTTCTCCTGTTGAGTTCTTAATCTCGATTCCAGTTCTTGGTATGTCGGAGACGATAATCCATAGCGAAAGAGCCATTCATCAACTTGGTTACCCGCGTCCACAGCAAGTTGTCCAATCCGAGCGGCATCACACCCGCTAACACTGGTAGCCATCTCATGGGCCTCAACAAGGCCTCTAAACCGACGAACACGTTCCTCAAGGATATCCTCGACCAGGGTTTCATGGACGCTATCTTGGTCCAAATCATCTGGGATGGGGAGTGTGAGTTCGGCAGTCGACTTATGGAGTGTAATGACGGTTGTCTCTGAAATAAGGCCGCTCGTCTGCATCTGGAGCCCCTCAACGGCGTCTAGCCGGATGATGGCGACCTCATCACCGACACTGCTGCCGCAAACAACGATGAGTCGCTCATCAGTGATGCCAACAATCGTTCGATAGCGGAGTCGTTCAACCGCTGTTACAGAACTAGAGAACGATTTCCTGACAGTCCGCGCCTCTTTGCGTGATAGCAAGAACACGGCTCGAATCGTCTCCCGATCAAGCAGGTAGGTCGCAAACGGCGCGTCATGGAGATATCCCGTGGAAAATGCACTGTCGCTGACCCCGTTGAGAACAGCCTCTGGAATCTCGTGAATCGCCCCAGGGAATGGTGAAGTAGGTTGTGTCATCGCTCTGCAGGTCTGCGCAACTGAATATTGGTCAAGAGAGCTAACTTACCGATAAGGCTTTTCCCGTGCGAAGGTGAGTCACAGCTGACTCGTGTTCCCGACCATGTCGCAGTGCACTGATTTCAGCTAACCTGCTATGGCTCACTTTACTGCCCCTGAAGGCTACTCACCCCGCTCGTATCAGGAAGACGCGATTACTGCATGGATGCAACACCAGGGGCAGGGAATCCTCAACATGGCGACTGGGACCGGGAAGACACTCACCTCACTGTTCGCGGCTGAGCGCTTAGCGGACTTGCAGGATGGCCGCCTTGGCTTGATTGTCATCGCTCCCTACCAGCACCTTGTTGACCAGTGGGTCAAGGAGATCGCTCAATTTGGCGTGACGCCGTTTCGGGCCTACCAAAGCCGAACTACGTGGGAAGATGACGTCGCCGGTGCGATCACGGAGTTCAAACACGGGGCCCGGGATATCCTCGCCATCGTCACGACGCAAGATACGTTTGGCAGTGACCATTTCCAGTCACTCATTGGGCGACTGCCTGGTCACGAGACCCTGCTCATCGGTGATGAGGTCCACCACCTCGGCGCCCCCCACCTGCGGTCGAAACTGCCAGAACACATCCGCGCGCGACTCGGCTTGTCAGCCACCCCAGAGAGGTGGTATGATGATGAGGGCACAAACGCGCTTGAGAACTACTTCGCCAACGGAATCGTCTACGAATACGGACTCCAAGAGGCGATTGCGAATGGCTATCTCTGTGAATACTACTACGTCCCCCACATTATCAACCTGACAGAGGAGGAGGCGGAATCATATCTTGCGATCTCTCGGGCGATTGGCCAGCGATTAGCCCAGAACAATCGTGATGACGTTGGTCCGGGCGACCTCGAGATGGATGAACATCTGGAGCAGCTGCTGTTCAAGCGGGCCCGTCTCATCGGGACTGCCTATGAGAAGCTGACCACGCTTCGCAGCTTAGTGACCCGCTCGTTGCCGCTTGAGCATGCGCTGGTGTACTGTGGCGACGGCAGAGTCGAGCGCGAAAATCCGCTGGGCGACGATGATGAACCGGAGGTCATCCGCCAGCTCAACGCCGTCACTGAATTGCTTGGAAACGAACTCGAACTGTCGGTGCACCAATTCACGTATGAGGAGGGGCAGTCGACACGCGAGCGGCTCCTGCAAGAATTCGAGGACGGGGAGCTTGATGCACTGGTTGCGATCCGCTGTTTAGACGAGGGTGTCGACGTTCCCGCAACCCGTACGGCATTCATGCTGGCGAGTTCGACAAATCCTCGGCAGTTCGTGCAACGTCGTGGGCGAATTCTCCGGACGCACGCCTCGAAAGACTACGCGATTATCCACGACTTCATCGTGGCACCCCCAGCTGAGGTCCGTGAATCAGAGGGGAATTCAGAGTTCTCTATTGAGCGGAATTTGGTCCGTCGCGAATTACAGCGAGTTAGCACGTTCGCTGATGGCGCGAAAAATCACCCGGATGCAACCCTCTCAAATATCCCGACGACGCCGGGGAGCATCAGGGATTTGAAGAAGGATTTTAATCTATTGGATATGTAGGCTCATCTGAGAATGAGTTCCACTGAGATGCCGGACCATCTTGACGAAGAAACGGTCCAGCGGATCTTACAGCGTGTGCTGGAGGCGGAGAAAACCCGTCTTCATATGGGCAATCCGCGGGGCGTGAATCAGGAAATTGAGTCGATCATCCGAGATGAAGTCGAATAGATGGAATTAGACACACTTTCACTCACGAACTTCCGCCAGTTCTACGGAGACCAGGAACTCTCGTTTGCGTCCGGCGGCGACCAGAACGTCACCGTTGTCCACGGATCCAACGGATCCGGAAAGACGACGCTCCTGAATGCGTTCACCTGGCTATTTTACGAGACCATCACACTCCCCAAGCCAGACCATGTCGCTAGCGAGCGGGCATTAGCTGAGGTCGCACCCGGAGAGAATGTCACTGTTCGCGGGGAGCTGACGTTCTATCATGAAGACAACCGGCACACCTTCTCACGCGAGTGGACTGTCGAGCGAGATTCGGGCCCTGAACTGAGTGGGACTCGAGTCGACGAGGACCTCACATTCAAATTCGTCGACGAGAGCGGGAATACGAAGACGCGCTCGAACCCCTCCTCAGCTATCGAGGAGATCATGCCGGAGCGACTGCGGGAGATCTTCTTCTTTGACGGAGAAACGATTGACAAGATGGTCGCGAATGACCAGACCCAGATCCAGGACGCAATCCGGAATATCATGGGACTCCGGATTCTCGATCGGGCAGAACGCCATTTGGGGCACGTCCGTCGCGAATTCGATGACGAGGTCCAAAAGTACGGAAGCAAGGAGCTTGGTGAAATTGTCGAGCGGAAGAACGAACTCGAGGATGAAATCCAAGCGAAAAAAGATGAGAAGCAGAATCTCATCGAATCGCGGACAGAAGCCCAGTCTGAACTCGATAATGTTCGCGACACCCTCTCATCGCGCCAGGAAAGTCGAGAGCTCGAAGAACGGCGAAATAGCCTCGAGGATGACCTCGATGACGTCGAGAACGATATCGACCAGATCAACGACGAGATCAAGGAGCTAATCGCCGGTGAGGGGTATCTCCCCTTCGCGATGCCGACGATCGAGGCCACGGCCGAGATGCTCAACGAGAAGCGGAAGAAAGGGGAGATCCCCAACGAGATCAAGACCGCGTTCGTTGAGGACCTGCTCGCCAACGACGAGTGCATCTGTGGCCGGCCGCTCCCGGATGGCTCTGAGCCACGGGACAATGTCGCCCAATGGCAGGAGCAAAGCGGGTCCAGCGAACTTGAAGAGATGGCGATGAAGATTACCGGCCGGCTCACAGAGCTGGCCGACTCACAAGAGGCATTCTACGAGAAGTTGGATGACTACATGGAGCGCCGGGCGGCCAAGAGCGAGCGCAAGACTGAGCTGGAAGAGAAGATCGATGAGGTCTCGACGCGGCTGAAAGACATCGAAGGGGAGGACATTCAGCAGTTGGAGACTCGCCGTGAGGAGCTGTCGGACGATATCGAATCATACACCCGGCAAATCGGTGCGGTAGAGGGCAAAATTGAAGAGCTCGAATCGGAGCTGAACGACACCAATCGCAAGCGAGAGAAGGCCAGAGAGGAAAACGAAAAGTCCGACCAAGCGAACCGGCGGTCGCAAGCGGCAGAGTACGTCGCCACCCAGGTTGACCAGCTGTATGACCGCTTCCAGGATGAGGTTCGCCAAAGCGTCAACGACCGCGTCAATGATATCTACCAAGATATCATGGCGAAGGACTACTTCATCGAAGTGAGTGAGGAGTACACGCTCAAGTTCAAACAGCGTGTGAAAGGCAATCCGGACCAGGAAGTTGCCGTCTCAACGGGTGAGCGGCAGGTCGCGAGTCTGTCGTTCATTGCGGCGCTGGTCTCCCTTGCACGTGAGCGATACGAATCGGACGAGGACCTCGTGTATTTCACTGGCGGGATTTACCCGATGGTGATGGACTCTCCGTTCGGCTCGCTCGACCCCGAGTATCAGCAGAACGTGAGTCAGATGGCGCCGAACATGGCAGAGCAGGTTATCGTGATGCTGACCGACAGCCAGTGGACAGACGAGGTTGCTGGTGAGATGGGTCCCAAGGCGGGTGAGGAATACGAACTGGTGTATCACGACCCCAGTGAAGAAGACGGGACAGACTTCGAATATACGCAAATCAAGCCCGTGGTGGGTGAGTTCTAATGTCCGCATCAGGCACATTCAATTACGAGTCAAACAAGGCGTACGAAGAGCTTGTAGGGGGAGACAACGGGGTCTTCTCCTCGAACTATCAGTTCCTGGTGTTTTGCGCCAGCGTTGGCCACGCCCGCGGCGAGCCGGCTGATGAAGCACCCCAAGAGGACGACATGGCAGCTGATGGTCGCGAGTCGAAGGAGATTCGCTGGGAGTTCATCAGTCAAAATAGCGAACTGTCCGTCGTGACGGCGTCGCTCACATACGCTCACACGGGGCGACCTGAATCGCTCCTTGACATCGACGCGCAAACTGACGTGTTGGTCAAGTATGGCGCTGCAGGCAGTCGTATCATCTATGATGAGGTCGTCGACCAATCGGGCGACAATCTGAACAATCTCATCGACTTTATCGAGGAGCAACGGAATGACGACCGGATTGCACAGCAAAGCGGTGTGTTGGAGCAAATCCAGTCCGAGTTCAGCAGCATCTAATCGCTGCTGACTCCCGCCTGGGACCGTCGTGTGAACCTACTTAGAGGCCGCCGTCTGCGACGAAATATCGCCCGATCAAGCCGAGGTGCGTGTCTGTGATGCCAACAGTGAAGTGGCTCCTCTCTAAGGTAGAATTAATATGGGTACGAGTTCCGAGGGCCCTGAGTCAAAAGACTCAGATTCTCAGCCCGATATTGACACTTCTGTCTTTGAATATCGGGACCTCGATGATATCCACCAGGAGATTCGGGAGACGTACCTCGCTGATGAGCGACCGTGGGTCATCGGCTACAGCGGTGGCAAAGACTCCACAACGACGCTGCAGCTCATCTGGTACGCAATTAAAGACCTTCCAGCAGAGCAGCGCAGCAAGCCGATTTACGTTATCTCGAGTGACACACTGGTTGAGACACCGAAAATAGTCAATCACATCACCTCCACGCTGGACAAGGTGAACGAATACAGTGAGGAGGCGGGCCTCCCGTTTGAGGCACACAAGGTCTACCCTGACGTTTCTGATTCGTTTTGGGTGAATCTCATCGGTCGAGGATACCCGGCACCGAATCAGACCTTCCGGTGGTGCACGGACCGACTCAAGATCGACCCCGCTGACAACTTCATCATGGACAAAGTCTCCGAGCACGGGGAAGTTGTCGTCATTCTCGGGGCGCGAAAAGCCGAGTCGGCGACCCGCGAGCAGGTGATGAACCTGCACAGCATCGACGGGTCCAATCTCTCTCGCCACTCGAAGTTCGCCAACGCGTTCGTCTTCACCCCGATCGAAGACTGGGTCGTCGACGACGTCTGGGACTACCTCCTGCAGGTGGAGTGTCCTTGGGGGAAGAGCAATCGCGACCTCGCGGCGCTGTATCAGGAAGCCGATGACGAGTGTCCCATGGTCATCGACACGAGCACGCCATCCTGTGGGAACAGTCGCTTCGGCTGCTGGACCTGTACTGTTGTGCAGGAGGACAAGGCCATGGAAAACATGGTTGATTCGGGTGACGACTGGCTCGAGCCACTCCTGCAGTTCCGGCAGATGCTAAAAGCGACGCAGGATCCTGAGACGAAGTCCAAATACCGGGAGGTGAAGGGTCGCCAACACGGGAAGGTCAGCCGAAAGTCGCGTGGCGGTGACGAGATCATCCCGCGAGCCTACAAGTTCGAATTCCGCAAGCACCTGCTCAAAAAGCTCCTCGAGACCGAAGCGGAAGTCAACGAGCGGCGGGATGACGACATGGAGTACCTGGAGCTGATTCGAGATGCAGAGCTCAAGGAGATCCGTCGCCTGTGGCGTGAGGAAGAAGCCGACTGGGAGGACTCTGTCCCGGCTATCTACCGAGAGGTGACTGGCGAGTCACTCGATTGGGTCCGTGATGACCTCGGGTCCTTCAGCGAGGAAGAGGCCGCAGTCCTCGAGGAAGTCTGTGCCGAACACGACCTCCCGCCGAAGCTGGTCAAGCGACTGCTCGATCTGGAGCTTCGCCACCACGGCATGAAGCGCCGCGCATCGATTTACAACAAGATGGACAAGATCCTTCGCGAAGACTGGCGCTCGCTCGAAGAGATCACTGCCGACTTCGAAGATGAGTCTCCGGGCAAGTGGGAGTATGACGGTGAGTACGAGGAGCTGTATCAATGAAGATTAACCGAATCACGCTCACAAACTACGGCCCCTACGGTGGGCACAATGAGATTGATCTCCGGACGACTGAAGACGAGCCAATCATTCTCTTTGGTGGCCAGAACGGCTCGGGCAAGACGACGCTGTTCAACGCGATTCAACTCTGTCTCCACGGGCGCAGCGCGTTCGATGGCGCCATCAGTATGGCTGAGTATGAGGACAAGCTTCGTGGGCTGCTTCACGAATCCGGCGGGGAGAAGGCAACGACAGCCTCGATCAAACTCGAGTTCGAGTATGCCGACTTCGGTGAAAGCGAGCGGTATGTCGTCGAACGGCAGTTCCGCGACCGCGGCAAAAGCATTGTCGAGGACGTGGAGGTCCGTCGCAACGGGAGCGAGTTAAGCGACCTCGAGGAAGACCAGTGGGAGGACTTCTTGAAGGAGCTCATCCCGCCAGGGATTTCTCAGCTGTTCTTCTTCGACGGCGAAAAAGTCGAGAACCTCGCGCATGCGATCGAGGATGACGACCAGTTCGGCGACTCGCTCATGTCGCTCCTGGGGTTGGACCTCGTCGAGCGCCTGGAGACTGACCTCACCATCTACCAGTCGCAGAAGCTCGATGAAGAGGGCCACGAAGAGCTCGCCGAAGAGATCACGGAGGTCCGCGAGGACATCGACGAGGCCCAAACGGAGAAGGCTGATCTGGAAGAACAGATCCAAACAAAGACAGCGCGGATCGAGGAACTCAACGAAGAAATCGACCACAAAGAACAGCAACTCGCCCAAGAGGGTGGCACCTTCGCTGAACGGCGTGATGAATACAAGGAGGAACGCGCCCGCTTAGAGGCTGATATCGATAACCTGCGCGATGATATTCGGGAGCTGGTGATGGGGGCATATCCATTCGCCTTGGCACCTGACCTGTGCCGGGAAGTCGTTGAGCAACTCGAAGCCGAGACAGAGGCCAAACAGTTGGAGGCTGCTCGCTCGAAAGCCGTCTCTGCATTGGGCGATGTCTCCAACGAAGAAGACGTGTGGGCGGAGCTGGAGGTCCCTGCCGACCAGTCTGACCAGATTGTCTCAACGCTTCAGGAGGCGCTTTCTGATGAGCTAGCACCGCCAGAGCAGCCTTCCTACCAACTCTCGAATGAGTTCTCTGAGAAGGAGCAGCAGGAGATGATCAATCTCGTTGATCGTGCACTCACTGCCCTCCCTGATGAACTCCAAGAGCTCACTGAGGAGCTGGAGGCCAAGACGCGCCGTCGACAGGAGGTTGAGGAGAAAATCTCCAGTGCACCCTCCCAAAGCGTCATCGAGCCACTGCTTGAGGAGATCAATGAACTCAACAGCGAACGGACGCGCCTCGAGCAGGATATCGAAGCACACCGAGAGCGCGTCGAGTCACTCGAGAACCACCTTGGTCGCCTCGAGTCGGGTCTCGAAAAGCGCCTCGAGCGCCAGCAAGAATTCGATGACGTCTCTGACCGCTCCCAGCTCGCCTCGAAGGTCCAGCGTGTCGTGCAGTCCTACAGCGACCGCCTCGTCGAACAGAAGCTTGATCGGCTGCAGGAGGTAGTTACAGACCGCTATCTCCAGCTGTCGAACAAGGACGGCTTCTATCAGAAGGTCATTGTCGACTCGGATGACCTGTCCGTGTACATCGAGACCAAAGAGGGCAACACGAAACACCAATCCCAGCTTTCTGCTGGAGAGCGCCAGATCTTCGCGACGGCGCTGCTGTGGGCGCTGGCAGATATCTCGGGTCGCCCACTCCCCTTCATTATCGACACGCCGCTTGGGCGGCTTGACAAGAAACATCGTGGCCGGCTCGTGAAGAACTTCTTCCCGAATGCCGCCCATCAGGTGTTTCTGTTCTCGACGGACACAGAGATCACAGCTGAGTACAGAGAGATGCTACGTGATGATATCGCTGCGGAGTTCCACCTCGTCAACGATACTGACACCGGGAAAACGTCCGTGTCCCAGGGGTACTTCGGCGTTGACAGTGACGAAGCAATCCAGGACACCGATGAAAACCGGGTGACCACTGAGATGCAGCTGCAAGATTCGACCCAGCCTGATCTGGAGGGATTTAGCGATGACTGAAGACTTCAACCGCGTCAGCCTCGACGAATCGGTCACGCGACTGCTCCAGCAGCTCCAGCGAAACACAGGCTTGACGCCAAACATCCTGGCCCGTGTTGGGCTGTGCTATTCGCTCAATGCGCCTCGGGCACCGAACACGGCGGAATACGATACCGATGGGAAGACGATCAACCGCTACACACTGTTGGGCGAACACGACGCGCTGTATATGGCGCTCGTCCGCAAGCGGATGCTCAACGAAGGCCGTGACCCTGACGAGGAGCTGTTCGAGTACTTCCTCGCGCACCTCAATCGGGGCATCGAGTCGCTTTCTGGTCGAGTCAGTGACGTCAGTGACTTCGAGGATATCGTTCCCGATGAACTGAAAGTGGCTGAGTGAGACAGCTCATCCATGACCGCTGAGCAGGAGCCGGGAATCTATTTCGACCATCACGCGTCGACGCCAGTTGATGAGCGCGTCGTCGACGAGATGGACGCAGCCTTCTCGGAGGTGTATGGGAACCCAGCCAGCCGCACGAACCACTCCGCTGGCATGGAAGCCAACGACCTCGTCAAAACAGCGCGGACCCGCGTGATGGAGGCGATTGGGGCAACGCGCAGCGAAGAGATCATCTTCACCAGTGGGGCGACTGAGTCAGACAACCTCGCTATCAAGGGGGCGATGCGACGCGCCCGCGAGCAAGGTGATGGCAACCACGTCATCACCGTTGAGACTGAACACGAGGCAGTCCTTGAGGCCTGTGAGGCGCTTGGGGAGCAAGGCTTCGACGTCACTGTCTTACCAGTCGATTCGACAGGGCTCGTTGATCCGGCGGACGTCGAGGCTGCGATCACTGACGAGACCGTGTTGGTCTCAGTGATGGCCGCCAACAACGAGGTTGGGACGATTGCGCCGCTTGAGGAAATTGGAGCGATCACGACGGAGCATGATGTCTTATTCCACACCGACGCCGTCCAAGCAGTCGGCTATGTAGACCTGGACGTTGACTCGCTTGGCATTGATCTGATGTCGCTTTCCGGGCACAAGATCTACGGGCCAAAGGGCGTTGGCGCGCTGTACGTCCGGTACGGGTCAATCCATCTCGAGCCACTCGTCCATGGCGGCGGCCACGAGCGTGGGTGGCGCTCGGGGACGCTGAATGTGCCTGGAATCGTCGGCCTCGGGAAGGCGATTCAGCTGGCGGAGGCAGAGCGTGAAGAGCGGTCTGCCCATATTGAAGCGCTTCGCGATGCGTTCCAGGCGCAGTTGCTTGAGCGGCTGGATGACGTGGCAGTCAATGGGAATCAGGAGCAGCGCTTGCCGAACAACCTGAACATGAGTTTCATCGGGGCTGACGACCAGCGGTTGGTGACGCGACTGAACAACGATGGGTTGTATGCCGCCACTGGATCTGCGTGTTCGACGATGGAGACCAACGAGTCACACGTTCTGACTGCAATGTTGGATGACCCAGAGCGAATCCAGTCATCAGTACGCTTCGGCCTTGGCAAGGATACTACTGAAGCAGAGGTCGCCGATGCGGTTGAGATTGTCGTGGAGAATGTCGACCGGCTCCGGCGGTTCAACAGTCTGTAAGAGCGGTGGCGCCCAGCGTCTCGGTCGACTGTCACTGCCTCAGGAAGATCCTTGTTGGACGTACTGCTCACAGATCTCCGTGTTCAAGCGCCTACATTGAGAGCCATCATTTTGGTAGCATATTAATCCGACAAGATATGTAGTGAACCAGCCAGTAAGTGGGGGATGCCCTATTACGAGAAGAACTGAGGCCAATTTATTCGGTCTAATATCTATCTATTGTGTTTTGCATTTAAATCGACCAATCCACTCACTCACAGTGAAAATTATAAGGCAGATTTACTATATGTAGAATGTGTATGAATTATGAGTTACCTTCTAGGGGCGCGAAGAAATCTAAGCAGAGAGACGAGATATCGAGGATCGTTTCTTGTACCCGGGATGATCCGGTTACTGAAAATGTAGTCTATGTCTTAGAGTGCCGTACCCCGGAGAACGAAGCAGAATTGCGGAAATACAAAAAGAATGCTAATGTATTTGTTGAGTATAGTAAATATGATATCAAATCGCTGATCGCCGAGAAAGTCTACTACGTTGGCTGGACAAACCGACCAGTAGGGAGAATATTTGACCACCTACGCGCGGAAAATGAGGGTGCATACTTCACCAAAGTCTATCAGCCCATTTCCATTGAGGAAATTAGATGGTTCGAAACGAAAGAAGCCGCTAAACAGGCAGAAGGGTCCGTAGCAGGCGAGTATAACAATTTTGGAGGTTCCGATATGTCGGTTGACTTAAGCGCCATAGAAACGAGTGGACAAGTGGTTGAGTGGAGTGATATCGTGGCAGAAATTGATCAATATGACCACCCGCGATCTTTTGCTTACTCGATGTGATTCTTCCACCGCAGCTTTTCGCGTTCATCTGCAGGCACAATTAGCTCAATTTCTTCATGTTGGTCGGTAAAGTCAGCGATGTGAACGTCCCCATCCTGTTTTATAGAGTCATACCAGCCTTCTGCGACCATCTTTTTATAAGATAGGACCCAATCACTGTCTCCATCAATATCGTCTTCATATACAAATATTGTTTTAATGCTGTCTTTGGGAGGAATATTTAATTGGTATATCTCCCACTCACCTGGAAGCTGGTGTAACTGATAATCCAATTCGGTAGTCTGTGTTCTCGTAGATGTGCCATCATTGAGATCCCACTCATGTCGGTTCAAATCCCAAGTTCTCGACGACATGTTTTCTATTTGAAAAAATAGCAACCAACGTTGAATCGGAGGGGTCGGTGGATTCTCTCCTCTATCTAATACACCTAAATATAGTTTCGAAGCATCTATTCTCGCAATACCTTGTAATGTGACTGAGAGGTAATCTCCAGCTGAACATTGGGAATCTATCTCCATTCTTAACAGGATAGTTGCTTGGGTATACTGTATCATTTTCCACTTGTCGTATCTATCTGACATGTAGAATTCAATACCCAGTGAATGCGACGTTATTGATTCTTTGCCGTAGCAGTATCACACGCTAGTAACCAAGGATATCGAATACACCCTCAGAAGAGTGACCCAGGCTCTGCGTCAGTATTTACATACGAGGTGTCTGTGTTATCGTTTGCGGCCCTCTAGAATTTCGCCGACAGTGATTAGCAATCGAAAATTGGAGACCCTATAGAAGATATATTGAGATAATCAATCAAATATGTGCTACTAAATCCCAGAGCATGGGAGAACTCCCGACTAATTTGAGAATTGGTCAGAGATAGACACTCTCAAAAGAACTCTGTCTCCAAGAGAGATATTACTACTGCAGGCGCCGAGGGAGGTCCCGCTGTTGGTTCTAGCTTCGGTATTGCAGGTGGTCCACTCGGAGCAATTGCAGGAACAGTGCCGGGCGGTATAGCCGGAGCCGTCGCTGGTCACATCAGTTGATAGCAAATGGATGACTTGCCCCGAACTGTGGGGTGACTCAGACGGTTTGGATAACTACACGCTCTGTACTTCCCTTTATATCCAATCTGACAGCATCTAACGATTTCAATCGGGCGGAATCACTAGACATTCCACCACCAACACTGATAGCCACTCCCTCGAACGGTGTCAGCTATGGAACTCCGTATTGAATCACTCTCAATCGAGGATTTTCGATGCTTCAAGAGTGAGCATCGATTTGACTTCGACCAAACAGACCAATCCAGTATTCAGGGTATCACTGGCCCAAACGAATCCGGGAAAACGACGGTCGCTGACGGTATCCAACTCTGCTTCACAGGTGGTCTCAGAAATACTGCACTGTTGGACTCCCGTCGCCTGGAAGGCTGCCGACAGACTAACTCCGGTTCTGGACGCATCACTATCACCACCTATGATGGTGAACTCGATCGGCGATTCCAGTTTTCTCGACAGTTCCGAGTAGCTGAGACTCAGCGGGGACCGGTCAACTCCGTTGGTCCGCTCCAGATCAGTGAGGAGACCGACGGTGCTTGGAATTCGACAACACACTTTGACGCCATGAACACGGTGTTCCCGACGCCAGCGTTCAGGTTTTGTCGCCTGGATGCTGAGCAATTGGTCGCAATCGGCAACCCGAACACTGGCCTTCGTTGGAGTACACTTCTCGAGACTGTCGGTGATGCGGCCGCCAAGCAGGCTGTTGCTCGTGGGTATGACCTTCCACCGTATTTCGCTGATAACGATGCACTCGGCGACGAGATGCTCCGACGCATCAACACTCTGGTTGAGAAGGCCGATGATCGAGATGACTACGATTTGGTCGTGCGAGACGACTGTCTCGTTCCTCTGGCTAGTGAGGGCGAACCTCGTGCGGAGGTAATTCTCGGGTCCGGAAACCGACTCGTGATCTCACACCTGGCAGCGATCGTTGCGGGGAAAGTCCTCCCAGCGACACCGCCATTAATTGGCGATTCACTGTTCGGTCGTCTCGATCAACAGAAGCGTCAGGGGATGTACTCGGTGATCAACCAACTCGACCGGCAGGTGATACTCCTTGGGACGGCGGTTGAATTCGAAGGTCTCGATATCTCACCTGGATTTACACTCGAACGAGTCGCAGATGAAGAAGGGTGTCGAGTTGCCACCAAGAACTGAAATCGACGAGCAACAGCCGTCTGCAGGCCAGGCGATGAACTCGCGGATTTCATACAGCAACTTAGCTGGAATTTGTTTTGTAGTATGAGAATGAATGCGACACCTGGACCTCGCGTTTTCACTAGAGTAAGACACCAAGATGGCTGGTTGGTGTACAACACCAGGTAGTCGGATAGAGAGGTATCTTCCAACCACTCAATAATAACCAGCTATATTATGTAATCGGGATGTAATATTCGAAGAAAATGCCGTTTCGTCTGCCATTGACAGAGGCCGGAAACCCGACCCCGCTACGGTTTGATTGTACAATCGGTTATATTGAGGAACTCCGAGCGCAATTAGGTGGGGAAAAACAGCCGATACATCCATGTTTGGTGTTTCGGATCCGTTCGTTTGGGACATTAGGACCCCGATTAGGAGTCTATCTTAACGGGACGTCATACGATAGCATCAGCTCTGGTGAGTTAGGCCACCGCCCGGATGGAGATGGGAAATCTTCGCATACAGGTGTTGACAACACGCATGTGGGGATTTCTCTTGAAGTTGCTGACGAACAACTTGTTGAACTCTACAGCATCTACCAATCAGTCACAAATAGTACTGACCCCCCGTATACTTGGGCGACGACAATTCCAAATGAGGTTGTTCCACCCTTTGATCGGCAGGCGAGCCTTCTAACCGGGCGGTTAAGAGAGGCCCTCTATGAACAGCTCCCACAGCGGGTTGAGTGTGCACAGTGTGGGAGCCGCCATTCTCGCCAAGAGCTCCGTACAGTTGTTACGACCCACCCTGATTTGAGTTATCTCCAATCGCAAGACGACATGGACCCACGTCGGATTCAGGTTTCTGCCTATTGTCCGACAGAGCAGTCGGAAATCCAGATAGAACGGAACTGAATTTGCTTGGACTACGCATCAAGATCGGCTACTCACACCTCTTCATGGATCTCAACAATGGTGCCGAATGATTTCTCACGCTGACTAGGACTGTGGCTCGATATGTGTCTCTACAGACCGCGACGTGCCGTGAGGTCGTCTTACCGGAAGATCCTTCGGACCGTTTCGACGACCCGCCCAATCGTTGATGTTGACTCTGAATTCGGTGATTCGGTTTCGTTCGCCTCGGCGGATGCTGAGTCTGCCGTAGGCCTGGCTGTCGGTTCAGTTAGTTTCCCTGCGTTGTCCGTTTCACCGCCTGATGACGTCCCTACTGTCTCGCCCGTATCGGGCTCATGATCAGCCACTGTCTGAGATTTGTAATTAGTGCCTGGCATCGAGCCGATCGTCGAACTCGAAGAATCCGGGGTGACCCCTGGCTGGCCAACTGAACTGACGCTGGAGTCTGTATCGGCTTCAGTCACCTCAGGCTCGCTGACTTCACCGTTCGAATCTCTGTCGTCACTATCATCAGCGGTTGACGGATTCGCGTTCGACGCTTCGTCTCTACCGCGGTCCTGAGTGAGATGCTGTGTGAGTGGCTCTGAGGGCTCTGTCTCTGTCGTGCCTTCAGGCGTATCCGAGTCATCCATCGATCCTTCGACGGCATCTTTGACCGGTGTAGCATCTCTCGCCAGCGTCTCAGAGTTCCACAGGCGCGGCAAGACAGCAGTCGTGTCATCCGCTGCTCCAACCTCCGCGAGCAACTGCTCGAGATGCTGTTGGGCGACGTCGTCATCGATGATCGTAGCCAGGTCGTCGGTTGCCTCAGTGATCGCACCACAGCCTGCCCGTTCAAGCCGACCCACAATCTGATCGGTTGCAGCGTCCATCGTCGCGAAGTTGGGGAGCTCACGAAGGCGGTTGCCGAGGGCGCGGAACTCACTGGCCCGAATCATGTAGCGCTGGCCGTCTTCGTGTACCAACAGCGCATCCATCGATTGGGGGACTGTGACGAGGTGATAGAAGTTCGCTGTCTTGTCTCCCGACGGATTTCGGAGAATCCGGCCAATACGCTGGATGAGCGAGGCGTTGACCCCACCCTTCCCAACGTTGACGGCAACGTCAGCGTCCGGCATGTCCACCCCAGTCCCAAGCACGTCACCAGGCCCGACAATGACGCTGTAATCTCCTTCGTTGAACTGAGAGATCTCACTGAATTGCTCATCGGAGTCGGAATCGGGGACCAACACGAGATCGGTCCCAATCTGCCGTTGCAACTCTGCACCGACCTGGCGGGCCTGCTTGTAACTTTGAACCAGGACAACGACCTTTCGTGCAGGTGCGTGTTCACCGACAATCGTCGCGATTGTCTCCGGACTGGGAGCGAGTTGCCACCGTTGTGGCCGGCGAGAGAAGGCTGCCGTCGCGAAGGAATCGAACGTCTGAGATTTGTCGCGTAGGTTGCTCCCTTCTTTCGATTGGCTGAACGAGCGGATATCACTCACACTGCTGAACGAGTGCTGGTCTGACTCGGCCAGCGTCGGGTCGATGAGAGACGTCTCGAATGTCTTCGTTGCCTCATCGTACCCTTCAGCTAGTTGCGCGGTTCGCGTGACGAGTTTATCCAGCGTCTCGCCTGCCTCGGCACTTACGTATCGGACTTCCCATTCGAAGTTGGCAATGACGCCGGCCTCCCGCGCTTCGGGTACAGAAAACTCCATGCACTTGTGGAGATTCTGGGTCAGGGCATTTTGGACGGCTGCATCACCGATCCACCCTTCATCGACTGACCCAGACATCGCGAGCACGGCATCAGCGCTGTCCACCAGGTCCTCGAACACCGCCCCCCAGCCACGGCCACTGCGACTCCCCTTGGTGTACTGGTGCGCCTCATCGAGGATGACAAGATCATACGCAGCCAGATTCTCAGTTGCGAGCAGCTCCTGGGCGGTTTTGAACTCGATGTGCCCCCACTCGAGCGTGACGACTCCATCAACTGCGTTCTTGGTCCGGTCACGAGGGATATTGAGGTGTTCGTCAAACTCGCTTTGCCACTGCTCAAGCAGGAGGTCTTGGCCGGCTACGATGAGCACACGACCGTTTTCGACGCCGTCTCTGTCCGACTGTCGATTAAGATCAATCTCGCGTTGGTCTGTCGGGTGCAGTGATCCATACTGGGTGGCAATGGCAGCAAGTCCAAGGACAGTCTTCCCGGTTGCCGTTGCCATATCGACATAGCCTTCCGACCATGGTCGACCCAATTTCGGATCGCCTCCTGTTGGTGGTCCCACAGCGGGGTCACCATCTCAGGGCTGTCAAGAATCGAGAGAAAGTCTTGCTGGCCTCGCCCGTCGTTGAGGATGGTAATGAGATGGTCAGCGTAGGTCGTTGCTGACGGGTCCGAGAAGATCTGCTGGGTCAGTTCAAAGACGGTTTCGGGGTCTTTGATCGCTTGCCGGGTTGTCGGCTGGTCTGCACGATGCAGTGATTGGGTGATGACCTTCTCGATGACAGCCTCGATTGCTCGATTGAGGTCTGAAATCTCTCCGCCGTGTGAGCGCCGTTGGAGTTGGCGCAGTTTGTGCTGGAGCTCATTCAGGCGGAAGGCGAGTTCTCCCACGTCTTTGTCAGAATATTCCGAAACGAGTCGCGGCAGGCCGGAGTGGCTCCCAGCTATTGCTGTGAGGCCCTCCTTGTAGAATCCGCCCGTTGCACGCCCAAAGTCGAACTTCCCAATGGTACCGGTTCCAGACAAGCCTGTTGAGCTGGCCGTGTCTTTGCCGATTGACACCCCATAGAGGAGATCCGCTGCTGCCTGGTCGACCCTGGCAGGGTAATCAATCGATGTTAGGTCCTCACGGTTGAGTCGGTCATTGTAGAACTGTTCGTCAACATCAGCGATAGACGTATTGGCGAGATCGCGACTGAACGGATCATTCCCCATGATAGGCTCACCAGCGGCACCCGCCGCCTTGGCTAGTGGTTGGTACCCTGTGAACACACTACACAAATAAATGTGTGTCTGCGAACCTGTCTTTTGATAGTTGGATGGTCCGATGGCGAAAGTGGAGACAGCGCTATCCCGAATCTTTAGTCAAGCGCCGGCAGTTGGATCCGTAATGAGTGATGAGGACGGGCGTGACGCGGCTGATATCTTTGCAGACGTGATGACAGACGACCCGGACGAGGAGACAGCAGACACTGCGTCGCAGTCACTGCTGGAATCCAACTTTGCGGAGCAAGATGGTGATAGTGAGGCGATTGCAGTCGGGGTCAGTGGGTCAAATACCGCTGAGTTCGAGGCTGTGCAGTCCACGTTGGTGGAGCTCAAACACGGGCGGCACGACCTTTCGGAGCGGCTTGCGACCGTGTTGTGTGAGGAACTTGGGGAAGAGGCCCCGATTGAGTTGGACGACGTGGCAACCGATGTGGTGCGAGATCTCATTGGATCGCTTGAGCGTCGACAAGGCCAACTGCTCATGTCCCCGATGGAGCGGGATGGTGAGTCAGAGCCAGCGGACACTGACACGGCTCCGTTTGATGCGTCTGGCCGCCATGTGGTCAAGCTGTATGACGGTGAGGCGCATGTGGCGACTGTCAGCGGGCGGACGCAAGCCGATGCAATGGTTGCGGCTGTGAACTACTTTCTCGAGTTCCGTGATCTGGTAGCCGAGATCTCGATTCCGTGGATCCCCGGGAGTAAGAAGGCAATCATCAACGACTCCGATGAATGGGGGGCAGCAGACCCCGTCTACAAGCCTGTCGCGAAAGGACTGTTCCTCGACACTAAGCTCAGTAAAGGCGGTAAGAAGCGAGAGATCCGGCGGATGGGTCGACTGTGTGGCTTGCGTGTGGAGTTTGGCAGTCACTGGTGAAGCCGTTGCTGGATGTGTGTTGTATTCCCGCTGATTAGATTACGTCAACACTGAAGCGTTTCAACAGAGCCGGATCAAGAGTTCTTTGTTGAATCCCTCGCGAACGTCTTCTCTGAGTGTCACCGTGTTCTGAAGGAAGATGGAGAGATGGTCTTCACCTACCATCACAACGAAAATGAAGCGTGGTCTGTGATTCTCGAAGCCTGATTGAGAGTGGGTTCAAGATCATCAAGCAAGTGCTCGAAGGCTCGATCAACCTCCCAGCAGAGATTGACCCGATCACGAAGGCGTATGCCTCCTTTCGCCAGCGTGGCCCAGAGGAGTACGACCAGCTCAACAAGCAGCTGCTCGCAAAAAACCTCAGTGTCAGCGACCTCGAAGACCACAAACTCGTCAAGGGGAAGCGAGACCGCAAGGAGCCTGTTGAGGGTGACGAACGCATCACCCACATCGAACAGCGACTCAATGGCAATGACGCCGAGAATCTTCTCGACATTGACAAGCTGCAGTATCTCTATCACCTCTATACGACCGACCAGAACACCAGCGAGTATCTCAAGGAGTGGAAGACCACAGAACTCGTTGAACTCGCTGAGTTCATGGCTGAGCTGACGGATGATGAGCGCTATGAAAACGTGATGGAGATGAACCTGAGCCAGTTCTGACCATGCTACAGCCCGGCTACAACATCGTCACAGAGCGGGTTGGCGACACGGAGAGTGAATATGCAATCTTGCTGTTCCTGCGGCAGGTAACCCGAGATGCGGAGTTCGATACGCCCGTGACGGTTACTGGGCTGGATGATCTGTTCTATGATGTCTCGGAAACAGACCGTTCCGAGATCATTAGTGATCTCCGGCAGCTGTTCCGTCGCAGCCGTTCATTCAGTTCGGCTGATGCAGTGCAGTTCGTCATGGACGGTCAGCTTGTCGATGATAATGCAATCCGGGTTCGGATCGAACGGAGTGAAGGCGGCGTGTATCTAGATGTCGGTGAGCTATTTGTTGAGGAGCCTCAGCCGATGGGGCCGACCCACGCAGTGGCGAGGAAATAGCCACGAAGCCGAGTAATTGGACTGGTTATTCTTGGGACCTGGCCTGTCGTTCGCCTCGCTTGAGGCTATTATTCACAGCCTGGCGCATTCGATCCGTTCTCTGAATGAGCCGTATCGGCAGACGACTCGACTGGAGACCGAAATTCATGGTTGTTTTGTAGCAGACACAGAATCCATGGCCAATGACAGATGCAGATAATATAGATGCGAAGTCAATATTGGAGGATGTTCTTCAGGGAAACGCCCAGCCTGAAGAGATCGATCGGGATGCTGTTCTCGATGACTTGCGTGAGGTGGCAGAAGAACTGGGAAAATCACCCACGACGCGTGAGTATAATAATCATAACTCAGTATACACCGTGAAGTATATCCAACGGTTGTTCGGCAGCTGGAACGCTGCAAAGGAAGAAGCTGGTCTGGAAATCAATAAAAGAGGGGCCGGAACAACAGTCGACATAAATGAATCATATTTTGAATCCATAGACTCCGCAGAGAAAGCATACTGGCTCGGGACGGTGATTGGTACATCGACGATGAGCCGGAATGAGTCGGGTGGTCTTGTGTTACAGGTCAATCGGAGCATGGATGAGGCTTACTTTGTCTACGGATTCACCGATGCGATCAACAGCGGTCATGCGATTGCAACATTTCCTCAAGAAGACATGCAGGACCGCATTTCGGTTGCCATTACAAATAGCACGTTCAACGAACACTTGGCTGATGCAGGGTACACTGAGGACCATGACGACGGTGGTCTGTTCCCCTCGATCCCAGTTGAATTCCGGACGGCGTTCATCCGTGGCTATCTCGAGTCGAGTGGCTACTTCAGCACTGGTGGGTGGCGGATAAATACAGAAAATCCTGATCGAGCACAGCAGCTTCAGTCATGGCTTGAAGAGCTCGGTGTAAAACGACCAACAGTCGGATCCCATGACGGAGTCGAGCGTGTCGTGAACGTAGCGAATACCTTTGACATCAAAACCATGTTCGAAGCATGCTGGCCAAACCAGGTGGAGACTGACCCTTCGTTTACTCCGTATGTGCAAGACATTCTCGCGTATCTCTCTGAGGAGTATCCGTACACCGAAGATGTGGAGTACCTATCATAGCTTCCAGTTATGTCTGATTAATTTCATTGGTCCCAGAGGATCGCCCAAAGAAATTAATATATCACATATTTAGAAATTGACTATCGATGGGAAGTTCAAGCGAAATTCCGTGTCCGGTTCCTGACTGTGCTTTTGCGGGTGCTTTGAGCCGGGTGATCCACCATGTCACTACTGAAGACGACTCTGGTCATTCGTGGGAAGGACTTGGATTCCAGAATTCCTTGCAATTTCGTGAACAATATGAAGAGTATCTAAAGAGCGAACCGCCTAGGTCACAGATCGCTCTGGAAGCGGTTCCTGGAATTGGTGAAAAACGCGGATCTGAACTCAGAGCGGCAGGATATGACTACGCAAAGGATGTCGCCCATGCATCTGTCCATGAGCTGGTAGAGATCCGATTGATTACCAAAGACACTGCACGGTGCATTCAGGCTACGGCCAAGGAAGAACGTGGATACCCCGACACCTTCATCGCGCAACTCGCTACTGAGCTGCATGTAGACCGTGACCAGGTGGCTGAGGCATACGGCTCTCTTGCAGGGGCAATTGTCCCACCAGCGGAAGCAGCGAATACACTTCGGGCTTTGTTCCATTCTGACGATGATCAGTCTGTGACCAATCTCACTGCGTACGCGCTTCGATTTCGTCACTTCCTGCTGCAATCTGGATTCGAAACGATTGGGGATGTCGCAGAAGCGTCGATTGACGACCTAACTGAAGTCCCATATATCGGTCCCACTCGGGCTGAGAAGATTCGTGAGGCGGCTCGCAATAAGCATACGGGAGAGACCAACGCCGTTACAGCGTCTGAACCAACAGAACAGAACGATACGCGACCCCAACAGCCGTCCTCCTCCAAGACAAACAGCGGCTCCTCCCCGGAGAAGAGTAACGGGGAAAAGAACCCTGCGTCGAGTGTAGAGCCAAATGACTCGAGTACGTCGATTCCGTCTGGTAGTTCGGACGCAACTAGCGAAACTGAGAGCACTGACTCTCAACCAAGTGAGCCCGCAGAGATCGCGGGCAGGTATCCAGAGAAATTGAAACGCCGTGATCAGTGGCTACTCTGGAAGCAGACTGACGATGGGAGAAAGATTCCACGTGCACCATGGGAGACTGGCGATGCACTCCGGTACGTCAGCGCGATGGACCCAGAAAATTGGGTCTCGTTTTCGGAGGCCAAACGCTGGAAGGCGAAGCTCCCGTTCGACGTAGATCTAGCGTTTGCTTTGACACGGGATGACGACATCGTCTTTCTTGATCTTGATGACGTTATGTTCGATGGTCGGCCCAGCCCTGAAGCACAATCCCTGATTGACCGGGCTGACTCACATACAGCCGTCTCCACGTCAGGAACTGGTGTGCACATCTTCCTTCAGGGGAGCCTGTCGGACGGGATCAAGGCCCTCACTGGCCCAATCGATGAAGATGGTGACCAGACGTTAGAGGCATACGACCGCAATCGCTTCATCGCAGTCACTGGCGACCATCTCGAATCGTCACCAGTGACTGTCTCCTCAGGTGAGCCACTGCTTGCTGACTTGGAGGATCAATTCGCTTCGGTCGGGAGTGAGACACCGGACCGGGCGACTGTTGAGCCACAGAAGAGCCGTGATGAGCTCCATACGATCGAGGCGACAACTGAGATACAGGACCTCTTTGATGCGATTCAGCAGACTCGACCGGCAGATATCAGGATGAGAAGTACTCAAACACGAGCGCACAGTGATGGTACCTACTCATATGACCCATCCTGGGCAAACAGTGAGTCTGGAACCCGTCTAGGCGTACTAGACGACGTGTGGATCTACCGAAAGGGGATGATTGCACTCAACGCATTGCAGGTGGTTGCACTCGAGGAGGGCATCATCACAGATGAGCGAGAGTATCCGGATGGAGAGGAGTTCTGGGATGCTGTTGAGGCATTGCGTGACCGCGGAGCCCACATCCCTGAGTTTGAGACGAGTGCTGACACGTTCGATGACGTTGCGGAGACTGACCAGACTGACGAGATAGACCAATGGGAGGTTGCCAAACGAATCAACTACGGCGATCGGGTCAGGGGCTACGTTCACCCATACGACCGAGATTATCAAGAAAAGTTAGCTCTCGAGTTGGCACCGACCCTCGTTGAGGCTGCTGAGGCCCTCCTTCTTCCACCCTCAGTCTCGTATCGTGCCGCAGAGCTGTATGCGAAAGGACATGCAGCAGGGACCGTTCACGGTGCCGCACATGAGAGTTCGCTCGGCGCTGCGCTTCGTCTCGCTTCGATTATGGCTGAAACCCCGCGACCACTGGAGGATATCGCTGAGACGCTCGATGAAACCCCGAAATCGATTCGGAATAAGTATCATCGGCTAATGAAAGAAACAGACCTATCAGAAACGCTCAACGCCTCTGACCTCATAGTTGAGCCGACTGAATACGTTCCATATCTTGCCCAGCAGCTTGGTATCGAGGGAGACCAACAAGTGCGCGAATCAGTCAGGAATCTGCTCGATACAGTCGAACATACTGGGAATTCCAATCCAGTGTCGGAGGTTGCCGCTGCGTTCTATGTGGTCTTGAAGCGGTCGCACCGACATGAGATGACGCAGTCAGACATCGCTCACGCTGCGGGATTATCTAAGGTCACGATTCGAAACAATTACCGAAAATACACCTGAGACCGGTTGCATACTCGAGGCAGCCCTTTGATTTCGCGTCCTTGGGCGCGCTCTATCGTCACGATGTACAATGTACGGGACATCTGCTCTGTGAGTCCGTAATGATTAATCGAACTCCAGTACCCGAGGTGCATTTCACCTTTGGTTTGGGGGAAGTGGTTCGGACGAAGTACTACCGTTCAAAAATGGCTACAGACATCTTGTGCGGGGCTACGACAAATCTCGGATTCGCTTTCCGATTGCAGCTTCAAATCTAACCATCGCATCGACCATCTCTTCCTGAGTCTGGTCCCATTCATTTCTGTCTCTTAGGCCAGAATCAGCTACATGTTTCTGGATCCTGCAAGCACGCTTATCTTCCAGCCTTTTCCAATCTAGGTCTGACCCGAACTCGTTGTGAATCTCGGTGGCCTGCTCCTTGAGGGCGTCAAAGATTTTCTCATTTCGCTCACCCGAATCCGAGTCGATGTACAGCTCAACTCCAGCCCAATTGTTTTGAATGAGGTACGTATACGCGACTCCACCAATCCCCGTTCCGCCTTTTCCGAGCCAACCTTGTTGCTTGGGAGAGATCGTCTTGAACAAGGAGAAGCGGTCGTTACTCTTTTCCAATAGCTTTTCCCAGAATTGCTCCTGCAATAGTTCACGCTCAGAAGCTTCACCTCTCTCGTCGCCGATATCCTTGGCAACAGGCGAGGGTGTTGAAATCGGCGTGAAGAGCGGGGCTTCTGACCCGTTTACTTCTATAGTTTCGATCGTAACGAGATAGAAATCCTTGTCCGAAGATTCATTCAACCACTGTACTGCTTTCTCATGTTCGTATCGAGGTTCTCGAACCACCCAAACAGCGATATCAGCATCAAAGGCCGTGGCATAGGTAATGAGTTTCCCAAGATGGTCGTGATCACTTGATCCAAACTGGCATTCAATAATCCCGTCTTTTCGCTCGTCTTCATCCTCGACAACCAAGTCTATTTGAAAGCCGGTAGGTGTCTGCTTTTCGCGGGCAGTGACAGTAAAGGAGGTTCCGAGTGTCTTGTTTAGACGCTCGATATTCTCATCGAGCCACTCGGTGAATTCCAGTTCTCTCTCCCAGATAGCATTCGGTTTTTTACGAATTACTTTTGAAACGTCCATATGTGGATAGATTGGTGTATTCGGCATAAATCCTATTTTGCCGAGAATATCTCTCTAGAGTATCAACATTGACAGTATCCACCTATTGAACAAAGTAGAGACCCAGGCGGTCGGTTGGTTGCCAGCAATCATTTTGATTAGGGTGCACTCCGAGCTCTCCTCGATGAATCCCGTTACGGGACAATCATATCTGAATTCTACGGGACCGAATTTTCCTATGGGCATCAAAATCTGTCAGTGTGACCAGCAAGACCGACTTCTCTGTGTATCGATTAAAAATACAGCCAGGCGGAGCAAAGGACGGAACCGACCCGTATGAGTTCTGTAAAGACGAGGGTGTTGTGGGGATCGGCTGGGGATACAACGACGTCCCATTCACTGATGAGGATGACCTCGGCCGTGTCGAGTCGCTGCCCAGCGTCGAGGCAGCCACCACCCGCCACAACGACATCGAGCGGAGATTCTCCGAGCGCAAAGGCGACGACTATACGCCAACACGAGTGAAACAGAATGGGGAGCTCAAATCGTCGCTCCGATACATGCTTTCCGAGATTGAGGAGGGTGACCTTGTCTGGGTCAACGAGGGAAGCGAGTTCGCAGTGTGTCAGATCACCGGCGATTGGCAAGCCGATCTAGACCTGGAAGCGGACAAGCAGGCGCAATACGCACGGAACGATGTTCGAAACTTCAGGGACGCGGAGTGGAACGTCGTTCCCTACACGATGGTCCCTGGGTTTGTCAAGCGGCGATTTGCCGGACAAGGATCGACATTGAGCAAGATGCATATCGAGGAGGAGCGGAAGGCAATCACTGAGCAGATCTTCTCGATCGGCGAGTTCGAGGAGTCAAGGGATGGGCTCGTCGAGTCAATCACGACAAAGCTCAACGGTGACGTTGCACCGGTCGATGTACTCGAGATCCTCGATCCGGTCGAAGTGGAGGATATCGTGTTATTGCTGCTTCAGTCTGGAAACGATGGCTGGTCGATCATTAAATCGACAACGAATAGCTCTGAGGCCGATGTGGAGTGTGAGTTGCGGCGCATTATTGACGATCGTGTAGAGCGAGCGTTTGTCCAGGTCAAAAAGTGGAAACGCGTCAATTTCCCCTGACACATATGAGGACAAAGCCGAGCACGGGCACATATTCCTGTTCTCCCAATCGCCCGTCAACGTGGACCACCAGGAGAACATGAGTACGTTCACGCCTGAAGACGTTCTCGAGTTCATGCGAGGCCATCCGGGACTTCTTCCGGAGCCGGTATCGGTGAAGCTCGATGCGTATCTCTGATCAATAGAGAAGGAAGGCATGATTTAGTTAACGATTTCACGGGAGGTGGTCGGGCCGATACTCGCATCACAGTCAACTATCTGGTGAAAGAACTACCTGTGTGCTCAGAGTTTGAATGACACCTCCAATTAAGACAGTTGAGCGGAATATGTCATCTTATGGGGGTTGAACGCTACTACTTCGTCGCCGATCGGGCAAATTCAGAGTATGACAGCGCGATTCTCCACGCCAAGCGGAATTGCCATTACATCGATTCAGTGTCGGAGAATCGACTAGCAGTAGTAAGCGCCGATGGAGCAGAGCTTCGGGAGAGCGGTCTATTCCTTCAGTGTCTCAACTGCACAGACGGTGAGGATGGCGTGGTCCCTGACTAACCGACCCATCCGTCACCATTGGCTGACTTCTCGTCCTGAATATGCAATCCTATCTAGCGACTATTCCACGGAGATTAGTGTCTAATCAATAGGATTCCAGCAGAGTCGGATAGAACTATCACATCGATAGCCGTGGGGTCAAAATTGAAGCTACTCTCCTTCGTCTTTGTTCATCAGCTGCGCAATCTCTTGAAGCGTCTCTTGCTGCTCTCGGTCCAGCCCACCAGCCAAGAGACCGATGCCACCACCAACCACCCGAGCGTGCGTCTCATCGATGTCACGGCCTGACTGACTGGCAACGGTGCCTGCCTGGCGAGCGCTTCGCATGATGAACTCTGGATCTACGTTCGCGAGCCATTCGGCATGGGCGACATCGGCCTGCTGCAGGTACTCAGTCACCCCAGCCATCGTCTCCGTCCCAACATCATGAACCGCATCGTCTGGGCCAACGCTTCCAGTTCGAGAGCGGGTCATCTGTGCCAGCTCCAACGGGTTGATCTGTGAGACAATCGAATCTGGATGCGTACTTGCGTATGCGCCAGTCGCTGCCCCACCGGCGAGAAGCGCGGCGACTCCAATAGGCGTTGACAGTGAGGCTGCCACTGCAACGCTTCCAAAGGTCAAACCGCTACCAAGCGCATATTCACTCACATCGCGCCGGTCGGCCCCGGAAATCGTCAGTGCAACCTCATCACGAAGTTGTTGGAGTCTCGTTCGGGACGTAGCTGGCTGCAATGACGTCTCCACTTCAGGGTCGCTGGCCTGCCGAGTCTGATTGGCTTCCGAAACACCAACGAGAAACTCCTCAAACGACTCAGCATCAGCAGCCACCTGGTCATAGACTGTGGGTTCGGCTTTCTTTCTAAACTGTTGCGCCAGTGTTTCAGCCACCTCTTGGGCGTCGTCGCTTCCAGCAACTGCCTCATCGACTGCGTCCAGGAATTTGTACGCCTCCGATTCGGTGGAGTCGTGTTGCTGGGCGATGCCGTGCAGATGGGTGGCAGCAATTTCAGTCTCGTCTCCATCCAACCCAGCGAGCGTGACCGTGTACGACGATTCATCGGCCATGGAGAAGGTGAGTCGTTTGTTCAGCCATCCTACCGAGGACTCCACAGCGACGACATCCGCAAGCGAGACATGAACAGCGAAGTCCTCGTCATCGCGAACGCCAAGCACTAGCATCCGATCGTCAGTTACGAGGAGATGTTCGATATCGTCGATATCCCATGACTCACCGGTGCTCGTTTCGACTGTCAGGGACGTACACTCACACAGAAACTCCGGAGTTTCGGTATCGTAGAGAAAGAAGACAAGCGGTCGGTGGTAGACGGCGTGTTTTGAGCGGAGTGCTGCAAACGTCACATTCTCGTGGGAGCTCTGGATCGCTTTGTCGTTCGCGAGGTCGCGTATCTTGTCTGCAGTTGGCATCTGTCGTGAGAAGCCATCTTCGAGGGTTGCCCCACAGTGAATACAGACTGTTGCTTGGGGAGCAAGCTCCCAACACTCCGTGCACGTTTGAATCGTCATGCACAGTGAGGTGTGAGAGACCTCATAGATGTTCTCCCGAACGAATCACTGCTGAAAGTCGCAGAAATCAATCTGGTCCGTTTGAGACGGTTAGCAAAGCGTAATGGTCATCTGAGCCCGTTCTGGCTTCCCCTGCGTACCCAGCTCTTCAAGAACAGCATGATTGAATCAAGCACCCGAAGGATGGTGTGCGGCACTGTACGGCGGGTGAGTGTCGCCTCGATCGTCCAGCCGGTGTGCGGGCCAACACTGGGCGCGAGGACATCCACACCGAGGATCGCCTCGCAGTTGGCGAGGATCGCAGCGAGGTCGTGTGCGTGTGTCCGCTCGTCGCAGGTGCAGCTCATTGGCCGCATCCCTCTCGGTGTGATGCCGTCGCCTTGTACTAGCGGAGGACTTCGACACCACAGTCCGCGCATTCGACGATTTGTGCACCTGTTGGATCTCCGTAGCGGTTGGACTCGGGAATCGGGCCGAGCCAGCGAGTCTGAGCGGTACCGTTTTCCGTGGACGTCGTATTCGTTGACATGGGCTTCTAGCACTCTGAGAACGCCCATCGCTCGCCTGCTCCTACAGGCGGGCATTTGGTGATGCCTTATACAGCGACTGGTGTTCTCGTACTAACCCATGCGCCGGAACACCAAATAACTATTGCTTTGGAGCATGGGTTATTCCATACAGACAATGTCGACCAGAGGTCCAGATCCAAGGGTAACACAGGAAGAGTTGAGAGAGATCATCAAGGAGTACCCAGACCCATTTATTACTGCACGTGACGTGGCGGAGTTACTGGATGTATCCCGTCAGACTGCCCATCGTCACCTACAACGATTAGTATCCCACGATACGCTTAATAGACGCAAAATTGGAGGCAGCGCTGTCATATGGTGGTACGAAGATTAGCTTGATCAATACTGATTGTCCAGTACTCGACGTCCCTCGTCAGAAAGCCACCAGATTCGAACCTGCCCTATGGTCTTGGTATTGACGAGCCCGTTCTCTGACAATTCTCGAAGGTGCTTATCGGCCGTTTGACGAGCCACGCCAATCCGTTCCGCAACTTCAGTTGTTCCTACAGCCGGGGCAAAAGACGATTGAATCGCCGATAGAATACGTTCGTCGGTAGCTTCCCGATCCGGCCCCGGCTTCTCCGGCATAGTAACTGTTCTCTTTCGGTAGCGCAAGTATTTGGCGAGACGTCACCCATGCTCCAGAGCAACAGTTAAGTTGCGTACGTTCACAATCTGTTGTAAGCGACGCTACGCGGACTACCCGCCCACGAATGAGGCGGG
>Ga0207720_100296_pt1 | contig 40071 bp, 40 predicted proteins | sample A23P2SouthBayCA_2_FD_187751 | JGI IMG/M metagenome (GOLD analysis project Ga0207720, IMG submission 187751) | Aerobic enrichment media microbial communities from Eden Landing Ponds, California, USA - A23 E3 (2) (SPAdes) | ecosystem: Environmental > Aquatic > Marine > Unclassified | place... | reverse complement strand
AGCATCGCCACCGTCTCCTCGTCGTGTTCATCCGGATCGAGATGGTGATGAGCGATCACGCCGAGTTGTTCACAGAGGTCGTTGAGGGAGGTGATCAGGCCGATCACCCGCTCGGGGTCGTAGGCGGCAAGCAGCGCCGTTACCGAGTGAAGACACATGCGCGTCGTCTCGTCGGCATTTTTCCACGCGCCGAGCTGGCTGGTGATAACGAAACCGATGTCGTAGAGGTTCGCATTCTCGGGAACCCCACGTACGGAGATCGGTCCCACTTCGGAAGTCGGGAGCGGCCCGTTCGTCATCGCCAGTCGCGCGTCGACGATCGCCGTCCGCGTTGGGAGTTCGCTGCCGGCTTCGCGCTGCCAGATCGACAGCCGCTCCGTGGGTGATCCCGAGAGCGTAACGCTCAGTACGTTGGCCTCGGCGGGGGGTTCGTGAGTCAGCAGGTCGATACAGGCGCTGTCGTCGGGCGCTTCACGTAACGGAGCGAGAAGAAGGACCGATGACGACCCGCTGATCTGGTTACTCAGCGCGCGAGACGAGTCGGTCACTACGACCGTTTTGTGATTGGCTGACATAACGTTATTGCTTATTTTATATTTGTCACCGCCAATTACTCTCGATGGCACCTGTGATGGCCGATCAGTGTCGAGTGCCACGCTCTCGATCGGGTGACAGTGATCAACGAACAGTCGTCTCCCTGAAGATCGGTCCGGAAAGCAGCGTTCTACGGAATCCCGTGCTACAGGCTGACGTTGTCGGGGACGATCCGGACCGACTCTCCGGGGCGGAGGTCGAACTCGCCGTCGCCCCGTCCGTCGTTCACGTCGCACTCGACGTAGCCGTGACTCCCGACCGTGACGAGTCGATCGCCCCGGTCGACCGCGCCGAACGTCTCCGCGACCGGGGTGAGTTCCCCGTTGACTCGGACCCAGTCGCGACCGCGGATCAGCCCGCCCGGCACGTTCGTGACGACGTTGCCGAATCGGTCGACCGCGAGCACCTCGCCGTCGACGGCGACCGGGTCGCTCGCGTCGTCGCGCTCGACGCTCGGCTCCGGGAACGTGAGGTCGACCGGGTCCGCCGCGGGCGAGAGGCCGTCCATGGCCGCGAGCGTCTCGGAGACCGCCTCTGGCGTCGCGGCTGCGGGACCGCCGTCGAGCGCCTCTCGGATCCGGGCCGCGGTCGGGGCGAACACGTCGCGGCCGTGGAACGTCTGGCTCTCCGGCTCGTCGACGTCGACGACGAACGCTTCGATATCGTCTTCTTCCGCTTTCTCCGCTCCTCCCTCCGCTCCTTCCTCGTCCGTTCCCTCCTCCGCGAGCGCTCTGGCGGGCGGCATCGCGAGCCCGTTGTCAGGGGCGACGAGCACGTGCGAGCCGGCGCGCACGACGAGCGCGTCGCGGTCGGTGCCGACGCCGGGATCGATCACCGCGCAGTGGACCGCCGGCGGGAACTCGGGGAGCACGAACCGGAGCCAGAAGGCGGCCGCCCGCGGGTCCCCGCGGGGCAGGTCGTGAGCGACGTCGATCAGTTCGGCGTCTGTGTGGCGTCGGATCACGCCCTTCATCGCGGCGGGATACGGCGAGCCGAAGTCGGAGGCGAGCGTTATCATAGCCGATCGGCGGGACGGCTGGCTCTTAAAAGGCGGGTGGAGCGGACAGAGGGCAGGCGGGACGGGCAAAGGGCAGGCGGGACGGGCAAAGGGTAGGTGGGACGGGCAGAGGGCAGGTGGAACGGACGGAAGGCGTCAGTCCGGCGGCGTCAGGCGTCGGAGGGGGCCTCGCCGTTCGCGTCGGTCTCCGCGATCCGGCGGATGCGCTCGACGCCGTCGATCTCCTCGATCACGTCGACGACGGCTTCGGGGACCAGCACCTGCCAGTCGCGGCCGTGGACCATGCGCTCGCGAAGTTCCGCCCCCTCCAACACGTCGCGGCGGAACATCGGGGAGCCGCGGACCTCGACGCCGGCCTCCTCGAACAGCCGGACGACGAGCGGGTTGTTCGAGTACGCCACGTCGAATCGCGGGGTCATGCTCTGGACGTGGCTCACCCACACGGAGTTGCGGTCGAGGTCCTCGATGGGGACGACGTAGGTGGTGACGTCGAGCTCTTGGACGGCCTTCGTCACCATCATCACGCGCTCGCCGGCGGTGAACGGGTTCCGAATGCTGTGGGAGTCGCCCGCCGATCCGATTCCCAGCACAAGCTCGTCCACCTCGGCCGCGATCTCCTCGACCATGTGTCGGTGGCCGTCGTGGAACGGCTGATACCGCCCGATGTAGAACCCGCGCATGAATACACGTAGCGAGGGCCTCATTTATAAACCTCGTGGGAGCCGTCGATGTCCGATATCGAGGTCCCTAGGCCCTATATAGCTCGTTTTTGGAATTTCACACGGCGCGTCCGCGGGGAGAAAGTATATCAGTAGCCGACCCGTCGTTTTTCATAGCGAATCCCGATTCTATGAGCAACGAAAAGGACGCGAACGACCCGCCGACCGAGGACCCCGACGAGCCGGACGAGTCCGGCGTCGAGGCCCCGGACCCGACGGGGAACGGCGAGGACGCCCGCGACGACGGCGCCCGCGCGCCGGCGGACGACGGCGTCGACGAGCCCGACGGAACCGGCGACCCGGCCTCCGAGGCGGAGGACTCGGTCGCCGACGATCCGGCCGAGCCCGACGAGGTCTGGGACGACGGGATCGTCGTCGACGACCCCGGGCCGGACGGCGCCGGGACGGGCCGTGACGAAGAGAACGGCGCCACCCCCGAGGGTGTCACCGAACCGAACGAGGGCGGCGACATCGACGAACTCGGCAGCACCGTCGAGGTCGAGGGCGCCGATATCGACGAGGACCCAGACGAGGACGACCTGCTGGGCGGTCTCAAGATCGACACCACCGCCGAACTCGAGATTCCCGATCGCCTCGTCGATCAGGTGATCGGACAGGAGCACGCCCGCGACGTGATCATCAAGGCGGCCAAGCAGCGCCGCCACGTGATGATGATCGGCTCGCCCGGGACCGGGAAGTCGATGCTCGCGAAGGCGATGTCCGAGCTCCTCCCGAAAGAGGAGCTGCAGGACGTGCTGATCTACCACAACCCGGAGGACGGCAACAAGCCGAAGGTCCGGACGGTCCCCGCCGGCAAGGGCGACCAGATCGTCGAGGCGCACCGCGAGGAGGCGCGCAAGCGCAACCAGATGCGGTCGCTGCTGATGTGGATCATCATCGCCGTCGTGCTGGGCTACGCGCTCATCATCGTCGGCCAGATCCTCGTCGGCATCATCGCCGCCGGGGTCGTCTACCTCGTCTTCCGCTACCTGAACCGCGGGTCGGACGCAATGATCCCGAACCTGCTGGTGAACAACGGCGACACGAAGACGGCGCCGTTCCGCGACGCGACCGGCGCGCACGCCGGCGCGTTGCTCGGCGACGTGCGGCACGACCCGTTCCAGTCCGGCGGGATGGAGACGCCCAGCCACGACCGCGTCGAGGCCGGGGCCATCCACAAGGCGAACAAGGGCGTGCTGTTCATCGACGAGATCAACACGCTGGACATCCGTAGCCAGCAGCACCTCATGACGGCGATCCAGGAGGGCGAGTTCTCGATCACGGGCCAGTCCGAGCGCTCCTCGGGCGCGATGGTCCAGACCGAACCCGTCCCGACCGACTTCGTCATGATCGCGGCCGGGAACCTCGACGCGATGGAGAACATGCACCCGGCGCTGCGGAGCCGTATCAAGGGATACGGCTACGAGGTGTACATGGAGGACACCATCGAGGACACCCCCGAGATGCGCCGGAAGTACGTCCGCTTCATCGCTCAGGAGGTCGCGAAGGACGGTCGCCTGCCGGAGTTCTCGGCGGAGGCAGTCGAGGAGATCATCCTCGAGGCCAAGCGCCGCTCCGGCCGGAAGGGCCACCTCACGCTGAAGATGCGGAACCTCGGCGGGATGGTCCGCGTCGCCGGCGACATCGCTCGCGGCGAGGACGCCGAGATGACCACCCGCGACCACGTGCTGCAGGCGAAGGGGCGCTCGCGCTCCATCGAACAGCAGCTCGCGGACGATTTCATCGAGCGCCGGAAGGACTACGAACTGCAGGTCTCCGAGGGGTACGTCGTCGGCCGCGTCAACGGGCTCGCCGTGATGGGCGAGGACTCCGGGATCATGCTCCCGGTGATGGCCGAGGTCGCGCCCTCGCAGGGCCCCGGCGAAGTGATCGCCACGGGGCAGCTGAAGGAGATGGCCCAGGAGTCGGTGTCGAACGTCTCCGCGATCATCAAGAAGTTCTCCGACGAGAACATCTCGGAGATGGACATCCACATCCAGTTCGTGCAGGCGGGCCAGCAGGGCGTCGACGGTGACTCGGCCTCTATCACGGTCGCGACCGCCGTCATCTCCGCGTTGGAGAACGTGGGCGTCGACCAGAGCCTGGCGATGACGGGCTCGCTGTCGGTGCGGGGCGACGTGCTCCCCGTCGGCGGCGTCACCCACAAGATCGAGGCGGCCGCGAAGGCCGGCTGTACTCGGGTCATTATCCCGCAGGCGAACGAGCAGGACGTGATGATCGAAGACGAGTACGAGGACATGATCGAGGTCATCCCGGTCTCGCACATCAGCGAGGTCCTCGACATCGCGCTGGAGGGCGAAACCGAGAAGGACTCGCTCGTCTCCCGGCTCAAGTCGATCACGGGGTCGACGCTGAAGGAGGGGAACGTCTCCGGTCCCTCCAGCCCGAGCCCGCAGTAGGGATCGACGGCGTCACCCACACCAATGCCCGACTGGGCGGCGTTCGCGGTCGCGACCGTCGCCCTGACGCTGCTGCTTCTGTTCCTCACTCGTCGCTCTCGACGTACTCTGGAGAGCGCGCGGTTCGTCGATTCGCAAAGCGACATCGGCGACGCGGACGACGCGGATGGCCCCGATGACGACTCCAACGACGACTCCGACACCGATCTGTCTCCAACCCCCGATCGGCGGGAGCGGCCGGTCCTCACGACGCGGCTCCTCCTCGCTAATGCGGCCGTCTCGCAGGCGGTCGCGCTGGTCGTCCTCACCGCGATCGCGTGGTGGACCGCGGTGCCCGCGTCGGCGTTCGGTATCGGCGGGACGCATCCGACGTTCGGCACGTCGACACTGGCGACTCTCGGGACTCCCGGACTCGTCGCCCTCGGTGCCGGCGCGGGGGCCGTCCTCGCCGTCGGAAACGAGGCCGCCGCGCGACTGGGCGCCCGGGCCGGCGTCGCGTCTTCGACGCGGCTTCGAGAGGCGATGGCGCCGACTGACGCCGGCGAGTGGGTCCTGCTGCTCACCGTCGCCCTTCCGGTCGTCGCGGTCTTCGAAGAGGCGCTGTTCCGCGGCGCGCTGGTGGGCGCGTTCGCGGTCGGCTTCGCGGTCGATCCGTGGCCCCTCGTCGTCGCCTCGTCGGTCGCGTTCGGCCTCGGCCACGGCGCGCAGGGGCGACTCGCAATCGCGGTCGCCGGCGGTCTCGGTGTCGCGCTCGCGGGACTGTTCGTCGCCACCGGCAGCCTCCTCGCGGTCGCCGTCGCGCACTACGTCGTCAACGCAGTGGAGTTCGTCGTCCACGAGCGATCTGACTCCACTCGGGCGGGATCGGAGCGAAAGTGGGACTAGCGGGAGGGCCCTCGGCGGGTGGCAGAATGGACCTGCTAGTCGCCACCGTCGCGTGAACAATGATTGTTCTTGATTGCTGAGGTGTACTTATTATACTAGGGAGCGATCTCCCCAATATGCCATACGGAGCGATACTCAACACGGTGATGAAGAATATACAGCGTCGAAAAGAAATTTTAGAAGACCGTGCTGATGAAGCCGCTAAGTGGGAAAAAACGTTTAACACAGAGACCACTGTCTTTCTGCGTCAAATTAAGGAACTAGACCTATCGGATTCTTCCCAGCGTTCGATGTTTTATAAACAACTTTCAGATTCCGAAGAAACCTTCCGCGAATTGCGTAACGACGACCGAATAAACTTGGTCGGGGATGCCGAGTTGGTAATTGCGCTTGATGAGCTACTCTCCTCTCTTTCAGAGATGCATCATCCTAGGCCGTGGGGAACACTTGGTGGCAGTAGTCTTGAATCGGAAAGGACCCAAGATTCCCGAGAAGATCGACGGAAAGTGGTGGATAGTATCAAACGGGTTCATGAAAAATTTTAATCATTGACACGCCAAATTGGAGTAAAAAGTTCTGGAAACAGCCGTTGTCTGACTTCCCACCAGTTCCCGGACACGCTACTCAGATCCACTGCAAAAGCTGCTCCACATCGACGAGTTCCACGTTTCGATCTTCTCCTTCCTCTTTCGCCGATTCCGTAAACGTGCTTGAAGTTACGACCGCCGCCCGATCCGCGCCTGCGTCCGTCGCATCAGCGAGCGCATCGTCGATCACGGACGGAGACACCTCATCTCCAGACTCGTGCTGCTTCGCTGTGACCCCGATCTGTTCGCTACCGGCGCGCACCATCACGTCGACCGGCGAATAACGGGATTTTACTTCTGCCCTGTATCCTTGAGTTCGGTACGCCTCTGCAACTACCTCTCGGAACTCAGATGACGACATGCTCTGCAGATCCTCAGTACTGTATTTGTCCGACGTCTCGGAGTTCACGTCTTCATCCGAGTCGACATCCACCGTTTTTGAGGCCTCATTGGTCGATTCTTGGAGCGCGTCTGTTTCCTCTCCGGTTCCAGATAACCACAAGCGGTTCACCCCAACCCAGAGGACGAGGAGTAGTCCGGCACTCAGAATTGCCGGACCGATCTGCGAAGCGGACTGAACGAGCATATACCGTCAAACTGAGCGAACATCACTTTAATCTGAGCGTATCCGTTCTGGAAATCCGACATAAACAGAGGGGGTCCTCCCCCCGCCCCTTTTTATTCCACCGGAGCCAACGTCGGACGATGAGCGGGAAACCGACCGTCGGCGAGTACATGACCCGCGACGTCGAGACCGTGAGTCCCGACGAGACGGTGAAGTCCGTCGCGCGGCGGATGGCCGAAAGCGACGGCCACAACGGGTTCCCCGTCACGCAGGGGAGAACGGTCGAGGGGTTCGTCTCGGCCGCAGACCTCTTGCTCACGGACGACGAGGCCCCCGTCTTCACCGTGATGTCCGACGATCTCATCGTGGCGCACCCGGACATGAAGGTGACCGACGCCGCGCGCGTCATCCTCCGGTCCGGGATCCAGCGGCTCCCCGTCGTCGACGACGCCGACAACCTCGTGGGGATCATCTCGAACACGGACGTGGTGCGCTCGCAGATCGAGCGCGCCACGCCGAGCAAGGTGGGGAAACTGATGCGGACGCTCGAACAGATCCACAGCGTCGGGCTCTCCGAGGAGCGCCGCGAAGTGGAACTCACCGACCTCACGCCGACGCAGGCCCGGGTGTACGCCGACGAACTCGAGGGACGGAAGTACGAGTTGGAGCGCGGGCTGGCGGAGCCGCTCGTCGTCATCGACAACGACGGCACGCTCCACCTCGCTGACGGCCATCACCGCGTGATGGCGGCCCACGAGGCCGGAATCGACGAGATGGACGCGTACGTGATCGTCCCCGATCGCCCGATCGACCTCGGGATGGCCAAGACCGCCGAGAAGGAGGGGCTCGACGACATCACCGACATCGAGATCGTCGACTACGCGCGCCATCCCCTCGTCGAGACCACCAAACGGCTGCAGTGATCTCGTCGGGGGTTTCGTCCTCACCTCGACGACAGGTTTTTCAGAGTTCACAGCGAAGTAACAGGTATGAGATCCCGAATCAAAAACGCGATGTCCCGAGCGAAGTGCGCCGCCGTCGGCGCCGCTGTCGGCGCCGCTGTCGGCGGACTGGTCAGCCGAAACGCGGCGAGCACAGGCGGCGCGCTCGGCGGTCTCGCGGGCGCGACGCTCGCGGACTTCCGAAGCGGCGCCGACGGCGTCTTCGCGGACCTCCGGTCCGACGACGACGCTCCGCCGGACGACGCAGACGACGCGGGCGCGACGATCGAACTGGCCGACGAGTGAACGAACTGGCCGGCGAATAGTCGCGACGCTTCCCTTTTTACACCGATCCCGATGTCGTTCGGGAACGCCTATACGACCGGCAGAGGGCTGGTTCGCGGGTGGTTCGACCGCCGACACCGAGGCGACCCCGGTCGACTCAGCGATCCAGACCCGAATCGTCGACGACGAGGCCGACGCGCCGCGCGACTGGCCGAGCCTCGCGGTCGACGCCGGCTTCGCCGACTCGCGGGACGACTACTACGACCGGCTCCACGAGACGTCCGTGGCGGCGACCCGCGAGGCGGTCCACGAGCGCGAGCGCGCCGACGACCAGCAGCTCGTCCACGCGGTGCGTGCCATGGACGACATGGCCAGAAAACTAGTATAAAATATTTCTAAGGATGGTCCTATTCAAAATGCTTCCCAGCCAATAGATCCTGGGATAGATTGCTAACTACAGGGAGTGACCCATCATTTGTGTTGAAACCTACTCGGTACCTGTCCAGAACCGCGTGCTGAATATAGAGGGTGGAGTCAGCGCACAAACTGTAGTAGTTTCTCCAGCTAAATCCTGAATCAGCCGATAAGGTTCACTTGCATGTTGACCACTGAGACTCTGACAATTCAACGGGAGCTTCTGGTTCTACTCTCGGTCTGTCAGTAAATGAGGTGCCGGATTTCACCACAGTCTGTCCCGAAAGCAGGAGCGCAAGATGCAGGTCTAGCACGTCCTCGCTTCGAGCGCACAGATACGGCCTTCCGCTGACTCATGGGCTCAGTCGACCACAACTAACAAGTATTGCATCCATTTGCAGGGTAGACGCACAGGTGTTTTCTCGCAGAAAGTTGAGTGTATGTCTTTTTTCCTGCAAGAGAGACAAAATATGTTGGTATATTTGGAGTTGTAGATAGAGATACCCAGATACTGATCCATTTGTCCCCTGTTCCGCACGTCATGAGTCTCGGAAGAAGGTGTCGGGTGAGACAGAGGAATGGCACCCAGCCATGTATGTGGAATCGACTGACGGTTGATGCTCGACGCACGGTCCAGATACGCCGCAGCTTCGGCCGGACCGACGGCGACCATCACGTCGAACCCACAGACAATGACAGACGGACACACTGACGAACGCGACGCATTAGCCAGCCACTCTAGACGCGATGTACTCAGAACGGCTTCGATCGGCGCCCTCACTGCCGGGTTCGCCGGTTGTTTGGACGGCGCGAGCAACAGCACCGGCACAACCAGTAGCGGCGCCGGTGCCACAGCCCGCTGGGCCGGGACGCAGAACCCCGATACGACGTGCTGGGACTTCGGCGAGGATCCATCTGAAGCGCCAGAGGACTGTGGCCTCGTCTATCCTGTCTTCGAGCTCAAGCGGCGGCTCGACGCGCGAGAAGATGCTCCGGACATGGCCCTCATCGACAGCAAGGAACTCTGCAGCGAGCAGTCCTGCATGTCGAAACTCGACTCGAAAGTGATCCAGTTGGGTAGCAGTTCGGTTGCCAACTCTGCAAAAATATGGCCAGAGAACGAAATCTGGAGCATCCCGTACACGTTCCCGGTCCACGAGCGAGCTTCCATCGGCTACAGTTTCGTCCACCCGACCACATGGGAGGACTACTGGGTGCCCTTCGCGAAGAAGTACAACGTCGTCCCAATCGGCTTCGACCCGCCGGGCTACCGCGCACACCTCATCGGTACGGGCAGCGACCCCGGCACTCCGGTCACCTCGCCGGCTGACTTCGAGAACCGAAAGATCCGCACCACACAGAGCGAGGTGATCTCGACGGCGTTCGACGAACTCGGAATGAATCCCGTCACCATCTCGTTTTCAGACACGCTCCAAGGGATGAAATCGGGCGTCGTCGACGGCTTAGAGATCATCACACCCTACGCCGTCGCGGGCCAGATTACGTCGATCACCGCGCAAGTGACGCTGACCCAGTGGGCACCCGGTCTCGACCCAATCTGGTGTCGCGTTGACTTCCTCAAGGACCTCTCGGAGACAAAACGGGCAGCGTTCGCAGAGGTCACAGCGAACCTCGCCGAGCAGAGCATCCAGCGCACCGATCGGATGTACGAACGCTTCCAGGGGCTCAGCCCCGATGCACCCGTTGAGGGATCGAACTTCCACACGCAGGGTCCCGACGACGGACCGGTGCAGGTCAACTGGCTGAGCGAAGCAGACCTCAAGGCGTGGCGGGACCCCGTTAATCCGGCCGACAACCGTGACCTCTACGACGACGCGATCGGTCGGGTTCACGACGAATTTACGGACGGCTTCTTCGACCAACTCCATGACATCGCTCGCGAGAGCGGCGTCCCCAACCAGTCAAAGAACTTCACGCTCAACGCCTGGTGGGACGACTATCTGGATCAGATCTAAGTCGCCAATGTCGACACCTCTCTTCCAGTATCTCAAGCTGCTCCTTGACCCGGAACAGCTACAGAAGACGCGTCTCGGTGCCGTGGAGCGTAACCTCGAACTCTTCCTCGGCGGGACGCTTCTCGTCGTCTACGGGCTGGTGATTGGGTTCTCAGTCATCCAACGCACCCTGACCGGCGAGCAGGCGCTGTGGGCACAGGAGAGTGCTATCGGGATGTTCATCTGGGTCGCTTGGCTCTCGGTAGCGTACGTGATTCGCAACGAGGACCACCTGCGATTCACGATGGTCCTCTCGAAGCTGTCGAACACCGGCCGGTACGTCGTCTACTGGGTCGAGTGGCTTTGCTGGCTCGCGTTTGCAGGCATCGTGTTCGTCTACTCGCTTCCAGTTCTCGGTGACTTCCGCAGCCGTGGCGGGACGATCACAGGGACAGCGGTCCCAGACGCCATCACCTATCTGGCGGTGACAGTCGGTGTCGCACTTGTGCTCTTTCGTGTCCTTGAGCAGGTGATCTGGGTGACGTACGCCTTTCGCCGCGGCGACGATATCACCTACGCGAATGGCGAGGTGGTGGGCGAGTGATCTCCCTACAGGCTGGCATCGCCAGTCTCCCTCCGGGCGTCGCGCTCTCGGTTCTGACACTTGTCGCTGTCATTCTGTTCGTCATCGGGGTACCGATTCTCCTGGTGTTTTCGACGTGGGCCATCGGCTTCACCCTCATCTTTCCCGTCTTCAGTCTGCGGAACCTCGCACTCGTCTCGTACTATCAGCTCTGGACGTTCCCGCTGACGGCCGTCCCGCTGTTCATCCTCGTTGGCGCCCTCATCAACCAGTTACAGATCGCACGCGACATTATCAGCCTGTCCCGCTCGCTTGCGGGGTGGCTTCCCGGTAGCTCCGCCAACACGGCGCTTGTCACCGCAGGCGTCTTCTCCGCCATTACGGGATCGAATGCCGCGACGACGGCCTCCGTGGGCGAAGCCTTCACCGACGAACTCAACGAAGAAGGGTACGACCCCGTGTTCAGTGCCGCCACGATCGCTGCTGGCGGCACGCTGGGGATCATCATCCCGCCGAGCGTTCTCTTTATCCTCTACGGCGTCACGTTCAACCTCTCCGTCTCGGAACTGTTCGTCGCCGGCATCCTGCCCGGCATCCTGATGCTCGGTGGACTCATCGTGACGGCAACGGTCATCTCTCACCGGCGTGACTACGGGGTGTCCGACTACTCGTTCAGCATCACGTCCGTCCTCCGGTCGATGTTCCGGGCGCGGAACTCCCTGCTTACGATCGTCGTCCTGCTGGGTGGCATCTTCACCGGCCTGTTTACCCCCTCAGAATCGGCCTCCATCGCGATCCTCTTTGTCGTCACAGCTGAATTTCTCTCTGGACATATCGACGATTTCGAGTTTGTGACGGAGTCTGTCCAACTCACCATCTATCTCGTCGGCATCATCATCCCGGTGTTGATCACGTCGATCATGATCCAGCAGAGCCTCTCGTTTCTCAGCCTCCAAGATGTGGTCTCGAACGCCATTCTGGCGCTCGATTCGCCCGTGCTCGTCGGGATCGCGTTGCTCGTCGTCATGCTCCTGAGCGGGTCGATCCTCGCGTCGATTCCGAACATGATCCTCACCGCGCCGCTCTTGGCGCCTGCCGCGTTCTCTCTCGGCATCTCACCGCTCATGTGGGGTGTAATCTTCATGATCAGCGACGCCATCGGCTTCATTACGCCGCCGTACGGGCTCAACCTCTACATCATGAGCAGTATCACCGACATCGACTACATCAAAATCGCCCGCGCCGCGTTCCCCTACTTCATCGTGTTGACCTCGGTGCTTGTACTGTTTTTCGTCTTCCCCGACGTGAACGTGCTTGCCGCGGGGTGACCAGCCGTGGGGACCGACTTTCGTTGCATGACGCGGCATATTTGTAGCCGACCGGCCAACGGTGGAGCATGTTTCTGCTGTTGACCGATGGGCCGGACGACGCCGACGCGGCTCTCCCTTTCGTTGCTGCCAAGGGTGCACTGGCCGACGGTGACGACGTGTCTCTCGTGGCGATGGCTGATGCTGTCCACCTCCTGACGACCAACACCGACCGCCACGCTATCGCCGCGTCGGGGCTCCCCACCGTCGGGCGGACCATCGAGCGACTCCGCGATAGCGATGCTCTCGCAGACGCCGTCGCCCTACGCGACTGCTGTGCAGCCCGCGACATTGAGGAGGCTGACCTGGCCGAGTGGGCAACGATGGACGACGAACGCGCAGTCTCCCGACTCGCGGCCGATCACGACACCACACTGTCGTTCTAACTCGGTCGTGGCCGCGATCGCCGTGAATCCGGTAGATGATATCTACCGTGTTTTTCTACCTGATCACGGCTGTGTTGAAATCGTTTAAGGCTGATAGAATCAGCGTGCGAGATACGGAGAGTGAAATCAGCATCCCATCAATCTATTCGGCGCTACGATGGTTCATATCCCACCCTATGTTTCCGAGATCATCGAAGAATACAGGAAGTCGGACGGAAGACTCCCGATTCAAACGACGGTATGAGCGGGTCAGTTGGACTCATCTACCGCAGCGTTCACCCGACTCTATCGAATGGCATGTGTATTGGTTCAATAACGATCTCAAAACCCGTCCAAGCTGTTCTGGTTCTCTCTACTCTCGTGATGGTGTCGGCAGATGAACCTCGATTGTTGTCCCTCGATCGAATTCTGTGACTTCGATCTTCCCATCTAACGTCGTGACGATCCAATAACACAGCCACAGTCCAAGCCCCTGTCCGTGGACGAGTGGTGTCTCTTCGCCTGTCTCTAAGACACCCCGTTCTGTATTCGGAAGTCCCGGTCCGTCATCGCGTATTCGACAGATTACCTGCAGATCGGACACATGTACGTCGATTTCGATAGATGCGGGACTCTCCCCATGCTTCGCGGCGTTGTCCACAAGTTCAAATAACGCCACTTCGATGCGTGGAAGCGTCTCCGCGATCGCTTTGTCCGGCGCGTCAACAGTTATCGAGGCATCCGAATACCGTGTTTCACACTCAGTGACGATACGATCGACCAACGGCATGATGTCCGTCGGTTCCAACTCGGGCGAGATATCGCGGTTTTCTTCGATTTGCTGTGCGGATTCGGTCAGGTCGATCAACCGCGTCGCAGCTGCCCTGATAACCGTCGCTTTGGTAGCCTGCTCTCCGTCTATATCTTCGGCAAGCATATCGGCCCAACCTCGGATCACAGTCATCTCGTTTCGTACGTTGTGCCGGAGCACTCGATTGATCACGCTGATGAGTCCTTCCCGCTGACGACGTTCCGTTGCATCGCGGATCAGTATCTGTATCCCGACGATGTCGTCCTCTGAGCGTTCGGACTCGGGCACGCTCCCGTCGTAAACTGGGACACCGCGAATATCCGTGTAGACAATGTCACCCGATTTCGTTTTTAGTGGCAGATCTTGGGCTTCGGCCGGCTCCCCGCTCAGTATCTGTGAGCGATTTTTCAACGCCCACTCGCTGGTCTGTGCGTCCGGATGGGTGATCGTTATCGGTTGACCGATCAGTTCCGCCGGCGAATAGCCCAACAGGTCCCGGACGCCTTCAGACGCATACGTGAACACTCCGTCGGTATCGAAGCGAAAGACGGAGTCGAAATTGGCGTCGATGACGGCTCGGTATATCTCTCGCTGTTCGTTCAACTGTTCTTCTCGCTGTGTGAGTTTTTGTTCGTATCGCCGTCGTTCGATGGCTTGCCCACCGAGTCGCGCGACCAGTTCAACGAAAAACCGTTCTGCGTCAACGAAGGGATCGTCACGTGGCTCCGTATCGGCAAAGCACGCCGTCCCATACACCTCACTACCGACGATGACTTTTGCGCCGATGTACGCGCCTAAATCAAACGTCTCAATAGCGGTGTCGGAGATCTCTGGGGACGCATAAGCGTCTTCGATGGCGAGTTGGCTATCGATTTCGATGGTTCGACGACAGTACGCTTCGTCGAGCGGACAGCTCTCCCCGGGCTGGATCAACGGGTGATCTCCAGTCGCGTGAAGGATTTTCTGCGTACCGTCGATAATACGCGTGAAAAAGCCCACAGAGAGGTCGAGATATTCAGTACCCGTAGTGAGTGCCTGCTTAATTTGAGTCTCAAATTCGGTGTTCGGATCGGCAAATATCTGGTAGATTTGGTCTCGATACGCAACGGACTCCATATCGGAATACCCTCAGTCAACCCGTATGAAAGTTGTGTGGCCCAATCGGCCCGCACTATCTCCCAGTAAATTCGGGTATACATCGCCCAAAAGAGTTCAGGTGCAAGATACGGCGGTGTTCAGATAAGGATTGAAAGGTGAGGCGGTGCGTTTTCAAAGTGATTTATGCCCGAAAACAACCGTCTCAGCGGCTGTTTAGACGATATCAACTTAGAGATTGTGGAGCGAGAAGCAACACCGAAACTGTTGGTGAAGCTCAGTATTCAGCTTCATTTGTCTGGACTATCGCTTTCGAATACTGTTTCATTTCTTGAGACATTTGGTGTTGATCGGGTTCGATCCACCGTTCATAACGGGGTTCACAAGGCTGATCTACAGCCGGAATCTGGTCGCAGCCCGAATCACGTTGCGGTCGATGAAACGGTGATTCAGTTCGACGATGAACAGTATTGGCTGTACGCCGCCCTCGATCCGGACTCAAACGATTTGCTACACCCAACGCTTGAGCCGACAAGAACAAACGTGATCGCCGATCAGTTTTTCCCGAAACTCCGCGAAAAACACGACGTGGACGACGCGACCTTTCTCGTTGATGGCGCGGTTCCACTTCACTGATCCTGTGAAAAGCACGACCTCGATTTCAGATACGAATGACATGGAAATCGGAATCACGTCGAACGTGTCTTTCGTGATATAAAACGCGGAACTATCTGCTTCTCAAACTGTTTTAGCAACGCCAAAGCAGAAACTACTGATGAGTGGTTGAGATCGTTCGCCTTCGCATGGAATCAGCTTATCTGAACACGACCCCGAAGATCACGGAGAGCCATTTGAATCGTATCCGGAGACCGCCACACCGGGATACATATACGAATTCGAGTCCACCGCCCTGTATATGACTGACGCCGATGCCGACTCAGGATGGTTTGAATCGGTCCCCCCTGACGACCTAGAAGCCGCTCGAAACGCCATCGACAGCGGAAGCGCAGAATCGCCAAAGGATTGGCCCACAAAGGCCGTTGAGTCTGGCTTTGTGGAGGACAAAGACGAATACTACGATAAACTCCACGAAGCAGCGAATTACGCTGCCCGAGAAGTCGTCAAAGAGCGAGAAAGGGCAGATGACCAACAGTTAAAGCATAGTATTCGTGCCATGGACGACTGCGAGCGCACCGCCAACGAGCTGGCCGAGCGCGCCGCCGAGTGGGCCGGGAGCCTCTTCGACGACGCCGAGCCGGGGATCGAGGGCGCTCGCGCCGTGGCGGCGCGCGATCCGGACGGCGAACTGGAGCGGCGCGCCGTCTCGCTCGCGTCACGCGTCGCCGACCTCGCCGCCGAGCGCGACGCGCTCGCCGAGACGATCGAGCGCACGGCACCTGCGGTGGCGCCGAACCTCGCCGAGATGGCCGGCTCGGAGCTCGCGGCGCGGCTGATCGCCCTGGCGGGCGGGCTGGAGTCCCTCGCGAAGAAGCCCTCGGGGACCGTACAGGTGCTCGGCGCGGAGGACGCCCTGTTCGCGCACCTCTCCGGGCGCGCGCCCTCGCCGAAACACGGGATCATCTACACCCACGACTACGTGCGGAACACCCGTCCCGAGGACCGCGGGTCGGCCGCGCGGGCGCTCGCGGGAAAGCTGACGCTCGCGGCCCGCGTCGACCACTACTCGGGCGAGCGCCGTGAGACGCTCCACGAGGAGCTTCGCGAGCGGATGGCGACCATTCGGGCGCGAGCGGAGGAGGGGGTAGACGGCGGTGGCGACGGCGACACCGACGAGGAGGCCGAGTCATGAGCGAACCCGACCTGCCGGCGGGCGTCGAGCGCCGCGAGATCGACGGGGAGACGCGGCTGGCGACCCGCGGTCCGCCGGTGTACGGCGAGCCGACCGCGGACGGGTGGCGCGCGTGGGACCCCGGCCGCTCGAAGCTCGGCGGGATGTTCGAACTCGGAGTCGAGACGGGGCTGTCGGGCGGCGAGACGGTACTGTATCTCGGTGCCGCCAGCGGGACGACCGTGAGCCACGTCGCGGACTTCGCGGGACCGACGTACGCGGTGGAGTTCGCGCCGCGACCGGCGCGGGACCTCGTGGAGGCGGCCGAGCCCCGCGATCGGCTGTTCCCGCTTTTAAAAGACGCGCGGACGCCGAAGCGCTACGCGCACGTGGTCGAGAGCGACGTGGACGCGATCGTCCAGGACGTGGCGACGCGCGGGCAGGCGGATGTCGCCGTGCGCAACGCGCGGTTCCTCGCTGACGACGGGCGGCTGCTGCTCGCGATCAAGGCGCGCAGCGAGGACGTGACGGCGCCCCCGGAGACCGTGTTCGAGAGCGCGCTCGACCGGCTTCGAGAGACCTACGAGATTCTGGAGACCCAGCGGCTCGACCGGTTCCACGAGGATCACCTCGGCGTCGTGGCGACGCCGCGGTAGGGTTGGAGAACGCGGTGGGAGGTCTCGACGCGTCTCAGCTCGACACCGCCTCGGCCCGCTCGTTGACCGCCTCGAACAGCTGCGGCACGAACGCCTCTGCAAGCGGCGAGAGTTCGTACACTCGCGTCTTTCCGTTTCTGAACTTCCCGACGAGACCCGCGTCCTCCAGCGTGTTGAGGTGATGGTACAGATCGTTTTGGCGCCGATCGAGAGCGGTCGCCAGTTCGCCGCTCTCGATCTGCCCTTCCCGAGATAGCAGATACAGGAGCGTGAACCTGGTCGGTTCGCCCATCGCTTTGAGTCGCTCGGCCTCGCGATCGAGATCGAGTGCATCGTTGAGTAGCTCCGATTCGACTCGCTCGTACCCCTCCGGGCGGTTTTCGGCGGCTCCGGTCGATTCTTCGGTTTTGACGTCCCGATCGTTCATGCGCGTACGTTAGACGGCAAGACGGATATACTTAACCGTCGTTAAGAAATTGTGGGCGGTATTGATATACGAAGCGGCGCCGAGACCGGACACGATGACGGATCTCGAGACGTACAGAGAAACGCCGATTCGGGACGCCGTGGTCGAATCCGTCCCGTGGGCGAGCGCCTCCGACGTACTCGTCTTCCTGATGGGCCCGTATCGCTTACTGGACCCGTCGTATCTCTATCCCGACGATGACTATCCACTACCGCCAGACCCGCTCGCTCCCGAGAGTGACGACGCTGCTCCCGATGAGATTCAGGCCACCCTCAGAACGATCTGTCAAAAGGTCTCGACGGAGACCAAAGCAACAGTTTTCATCGCCAGCGACGTCGATATTCCGACGAAACGAGACGTCGCGACCGAAGAACTCGCCGAACCAGGAATGGCGGTGATCGATCAGTCCGTCGCGTTCGCGAAGGCAAGCGACGGAAACGCGTTCGTCTTCACGAAAGCGGGTCTCACGACGGGGGCCGGCGCCGAAGTCGGTGCGGTTCCGGAGTATTTCAACCTCCGAAAACCCGCGGTACGGCGACGCGACCCGAAGACGTTCTGCATCTTTTCGGAAGCGGACCGAAGCAGTGGGAACCAACAGACGTACGAGCCGAAGTTCAGCAGTGCGTCGATCGACGAGATGGACGACGCTTACAGCCTTCGCTTCCGATACTTCGCCGATCGAAAAGAACTGGAAGACAAGCTCATCGATTTCATCGAATCGTATGTCGTCCCGATTTCGTAGCGTGAGTCAGTGGGACAGTCAACGCGTGTGAGGGTGAACGACCTCAGCGATCCTCTTCTGTCGGATTCAGCGATCCTCTTCTGTCGGATTCAGCGATCCTCTTCTGTCGGATCGAACAAGTCCTCGATCCGGCAGTCGAAGTGGTCGGCCAGGCCGAAGGCCAACTCCAGCGAGGGGTCGTAGCGCTCGCGTTCGATCGCGTTGATCGTCTGGCGGGTGACGCCGACGGCGGCGGCGAGGTCGGCCTGGCTCTCGCCGGTCTCCGCGCGTCGCTCGCTGATGTCGTTTCTCATGTCCGGTACTTGTAGTAGAGGACGGACACGCCGAACACGGCGGAAACCGCAAAGAGGGTCCACATCGCGCCGTAGAACTCGCCAGGGAGCGTGACGACCCCGCTCTCTTCTAACACGAGGCCACCGGGCGCGCCGAGGACGAAGACGTACGCGAAGACGTTCATCGTGTTTTGGCTGGCTTTGCGCTCGATGGTGGTGTCGCGCTCGTCGTACAGGGCCACGGGGCTGAACCGCTGAACCAGCCCCATACCGAGGCCGCCGGCCCAGTAGAGGAGGACGCCGAGGGCGAATCGGTCGGTGGCGATACCGATCCACAGCGCGGCGATGCCGACGCCGAGTGAGCCGTACGCGATGCGTTTGTACCGTTTCCGGGTGGAGGGCCGAGTCGTCGCGGAGGTGGTGTGTTCGCTCATGGGAGGGCGTAAAGCGAGCGTCGACCGGCTGTAAAGCTCGCTTTACAGTAAAGGACACTTTACATCAGCATATAAACCTATCGCTGGTGAGCGATCGAGGCGGAGGCGACGGAAGAAAGACGTCGACGGAGAGAACGCTCCCTTCACCACGTCGGCGGCGAGAAACCGGCGTCCTCCAAGATCGGCTTCCAGCGCTTCTGGACGGAGAGCCTGGAGACGTCCATCGCGTCGGCGACGGCGGACTGCGACCGCTCCTGGCCGCGGATCAGCGCGGCGGCGTAGAGGCTGGCGGCCGCGGCGACGCGCTTCCCGCGGTCGTCCTCGGGGGCGCGCGACAGGAAGAGATCCGTCGCCGTCGACAGCGTCTCCTCGTCGAGGTCGAGCGTCGCGCACGCGTCGTCGAGCCGGTCGATCCACGCCGCGTTGTCGACGCGATCGCTCGCTCGGTACATACCCCGCAGTTGGGCTCACCCGTTTAAAAAAGGTCGCGCGGCGGATCGGGCGATGGAGGACGGGGATCCCCGGTCGTCGCCCTCAAGTCCACGCCGCCCGTAGTCCGGGTATGTCGACGCACGCGTGGACCGAATCGCGGGTTCGCGAGCTCCACGACGATCTGGTGTCGCTGTACGAGCCGGTCGACCGCGTCGCCGAGCACGGCGCCGACCCGACCGCCGAGCCCGGCGAGGGGGTCCGACAGTTGGTGACGACGATCCTGTCGCAGAACGTCGCCGACGAGAACACGGGCCGTGCCACGGAGGCCCTGTTCGACCGGTTCGGCGACTTCGCGGCGATCGAAGCCGCCGACCACGAGGAGCTGAAGGAGACGATCCGCGTGGCGGGGCTCGCCGACCAGAAGGCCGCCCGGATACAGCGTGCGCTGGCCGCGATCCGCGAGGAGACCGGCGGCGCGTACTCGCTGGCGTTCCTCGACGCGATGGCGACCGACGACGCGAAGGCGTGGCTCACCGACATCAAGGGCGTGGGACCGAAGACCGCCAGCGTCGTGTTGAACTTCCACTTCGGGAAGCCGACGATGGCGGTCGACACCCACGTCGAGCGCGTCTCCAAGCGGTTCGGGCTGGTCCCCGAGTCGGCGTCGAACGGGGCGGCGCACGACGCGCTCGACGAGTTGGTGCCCGACGAGCTGATCTACCCGCTTCACGTCCTCCTGATCCGGCACGGTCGAGAGCGCTGTTCGGCCCGCGGCGCCGACTGCGACAACCCGGTGTGCGAGGCGTACTGCGAGTGCGAGTACTGTTTATAAGCGTCGGCTACTGCGTATAACCGTCGAGTACTGCTTATAAACGTCGGCTACTGCTTATAAGTAGTCCGCGCCGCCGCACCTCACCGCACCTTCGTCGACACCGCGATCCCGGACCCGACCGGCAGGATAGCTGTCTCGACGGCGTCGTCGGAGCGCACCGTTCCGACGTACTCGCCGATTCCGCGGGTCTTCCCGTCGACTTCGGGATCGGGGAGGGGCGCTCCGTCCTCGAAGTGCGCGACGAGGTCGTCGAAGTCGATCGGACCCCTGGTGACGTTGTCGGCGACGATCACGCCGCCGGTCCGGACTTTCGGGAGCACGGTGCGGTAGGCCTCGGCGTATCGACCTTTCTGGTGGTCGATAAGGACGACGTCGAAAGGGCCGTCGTAGCGCTCGATCGTCTCCATCGCGTCGCCGACCTCGAAGGTCACTCGGTCGGCGTACCCGCCGTCGGCCGCGAACTGGACCCCGCGTTTCGCCTCCTCCTCGTCGAACTCGGTGCAGACTACGGCGTCGGCGCCGCCACGGAGGAACCAGGTCGCGGAGTAGCCGAAGCCGGAGCCGAACTCGAAGACGCGCTCGGCGTCGGTCAGGCGAGCGAGGAGGCGGAGGACAGCCCCCGCCTCCGGACCGATGGTGGGGAAGCCCCAGTCGTCCGCGAGGGCGGCCATCTCCGCCTGCGTCGCGGTGTGTTCCGGCGCCGTCGCGGCGAGAAAGCGGTCGGCCGAGTCGGAGAGGATGTCCATGCGCCGAGTTCGACCGGCCGACACTTGAAACCGCCCGTCGGCGGGAGTCCGTGGCGTTCGGGAGGGCTGGGAGACCGGCGTCGCGGACCCCGCCCCCGAAAAGTGTTAAGTCCCGCTCGCGCGACCGGTTTAGTAATGTACGATCCCGAGGAACTGGACGCGATCCGGGACGCCAAGGAGTCGTGGGAGGAGGGGACCTACGGCGAGACGGTCGACCGGTTCGGGGAGCGCAAGGAGTCGTTCACCACGGACACGGGCGGGCAGGAGGTCGACCCGCTGTACACGCCTGCCGACGTCCCCGACCACGACTACCGCGAGGACCTGGGGAACCCGGGCGAGGAGCCGTACACCCGCGGCGTTTATTCGACGATGCACCGCGGGCGGCTCTGGACGATGCGCCAGTACGCGGGGATGGGAACCGCCGCAGAGACGAACGAGCGGTTCAACTACCTCATCGATCAGGGATCGTCCGGGCTCTCGATGGCGTTCGATCTCCCAACCCAGATGGGGTACGACTCCGACGCCGCGATGGCCGAGGGCGAGGTGGGGCGCTCCGGCGTCGCCATCGACACCCTCGACGACTTCGAGACCGTCTTCGACGGGATCCCCCTCGACGAGGTGTCCACGTCGATGACGATCAACGCCCCCGCCGCCGTCCTCCTCGCGATGTACGTCGCGATGGGCGACAAACAGGGCGTCCCGCGCGAGGAGCTCCGCGGGACGATCCAGAACGACATCATGAAGGAGTACATCGCGCGGAACCTCTACATCTACCCGCCGGAGCCCTCGATGCGGCTCATCACGGACATCTTCGAGTTCTGCGCCGCCGAGACCCCCAGCTTCAACACCATCTCCATCTCGGGGTACCACATCCGGGAGGCCGGCTCGACCGCGGCCCAAGAGGTCGCGTTCACCCTCGGCGACGGGATCCAGTACGTCCAGGCCGCGATCGACGCCGGGCTCGACGTCGACGAGTTCGCCCCCCAGCTCTCCTTCTTCTTTAACGCCCACAACAACATCTTCGAGGAGGCCGCGAAGTTCCGCGCCGCCCGCCGGATGTGGGCGCAGATCATGGAGGAGCGGTTCGATGCGCAGAACCCGAAATCGAAGCAGCTCAAGTTCCACACGCAGACCGGCGGCTCCACCCTGACCGCCCAGCAGATCGAGAATAACGTCGTTCGGGTGGCGTATCAGGCGCTCGCCGCGGTGCTCGGCGGTACCCAGAGCCTCCACACGAACGGGAAAGACGAGGCGCTGGCGCTCCCGACCGAGAAGTCCGTCCGCACCGCGCTCCGCACCCAGCAGATCCTCGCGCACGAGTCGGGCGCCGCCGACACGATCGACCCGCTCGCGGGCTCGTACTACGTCGAGAACCTCACCGACGGGATCGAGGAGGATGCCTTCGAGATCATCGAGGAGGTTGACCGACGCGGGGGCATGCTGGAGGCCGTCAAGAGCCAGTGGGTCCAGCGGCAGATACAGGACGTCGCCTTCGAGCGCCAGCGCGAGATCGAAGACGGCGAGCGCGTCATCGTCGGCGTCAACCGGTTCGAGGTGGACGAGGAGCCGGAGATGGACTTAGAGGAGGTCGATCCGGATCAGGAGCAGAACCAGCGCGAGCGCCTGAACGAGGTGAAGGCCGACCGCGACGGCGACGCGGTCGACGACGCGCTCGGCTCGCTGCGCGAGGCCGCGCAGGGGTCCGAGAACGTGATGCCCCACATCGTCGACGCCGTGAAGGCGTACGCGACGGTTCAGGAGGTTTCGGACGTGCTCCGCGACGAGTTCGGAGAGTACAAGCCGGGGCGATAGGGCGGCCGATCTATCGCATCGGAACCGATCTATCGCAGCCGCACCGCGGTCCCGTACGCGAGGATCTCAGCGCCGCTGTCGGCGATCGAAGAGGTCGTGAATCGGACGTTGATCACGCCGTCGGCACCGAGCGACTCCGCCTCCTCGATCATGCGGTCCTGCGCCTGATCGCGGGCGTCGGTCATCAGTTCGGTGTACCCCTTCAGCTCGCCGCCCGCGAGGTTGCGAAGTCCCTGGGTGATGTCGCGACCGACGTTGCGAGCGCGGACCGTGTTCCCGCGGACGAGCCCGAGCGTTTCGGTTACCTCTTTCCCGGCGATCGACTCGGTGTTGGAGAGCTCCATATCGCCCTCGTTCGACGGGTGAGTACTTAAACCACTCCGGCGAGAAACGGGCGGCGCGCCGCGACCTCGAAGGGGTCGCCGCGCTCAGTCCGCGCCGCGGACGACGTGCCCGTACTTCAGCAGCGCGACGAACACCGCGCCGCCGAAGGCGTTGCCGACCGTCGCGAGCACGAGGAAGCTCGCATAGTCGGTCAGCGTGATCGCGTTCGAGACGATCAGCCCGAACAGCACCTCGACGTTGCCCGCGATCGAGTGCGGGAGGTGGAGGAGTCCGATCGTCCCGGTGACGATCAACACGAGGAGGATCCGGCTCGTCGTGTCCTGGGCCGCCGCCACGAGCCACGCCAGCAGGCCCATCAGCCACCCGGCGAAGACGCCGCCGACGAACAGCCACGGGAGGTCGTGGTCGACGAGCTTTAACGCGATAGTCTCGAAGGACTGTGGGTCAACGACGCCGAGTTCGGGCATCAGGAGGGTCACGAGCAGGGTGAACAGCAGCCCGCCGACGACGTTCCCGACGTACACGAGCCCCCAGAGCCGGCCCAACTGTCCGAACGACGCCTGCCCGTCGAGGACCGGGATCACCGCCAGCGTCGTGTGCTCGGTGAACAGCTCCGAGCGGCCGAGGATGACGAACATGAACCCGACGGAGTAGACGCTCGCCAGCAGGAGCTCGGTCGAGAGGTCGCCGAACCCCCCCGGTGAGAGGGTTAGCACCACGGCCATCATCAGCGGACCGAACCCGATGTCGAGGCCCGCCGAGAGCCCGGAGAGCAGCAGCCCGGAACGCTCCCGGTTCATCTCGTGGAGTGCGCTCTCGAGCAGCGAGTCGAGGATGTTCCGCGACGACATCTGCTCCGTCGCCGCGTCAGTCTGTGAGTCGCTCACGGGTGAGTTGGATCGATGCTACTCGCGAACTGCACCCAAACCTTTGGATCCCGGCGGGGGCGGGGAGGGAACGACAGTCCGCTCGGTCGTTATAAGTCGACGGCGACCGATCCGGAACGCATGCACTTCGACCACGTCGGCGTCGCGGCGCGCGACGCCGCCGACCTCGCCGACCTGTTCGACGGGCTGCTCGACGCGCCGGTCGCCCACGAGGAGACGTTCGACGGGATGGAGGTTGTCTTCCTCGAACTCGACGGCGGGGGGTACTTCGAACTACTCGAACCGACGGCGGGCGGCGCGATCGCGGACTACCTCGACCGCGAGGGGCCGGGGATCCACCACGTCGCGCTCGCGACCGACGATCTCTCCGGCGCGCTCGCCCGCGCCCGGGACCTCGGTGTCGACCTCGTCGACGAGGAGCCGCGCCCCGGCGCGTGGGGTCACGACGTCGCGTTCCTCCACCCGCGCTCGACCGGCGGCGTGCTCGTGGAGTTCGTCGAACACTGAGGGGACCGACAGCCGGAGACGACGACCGCGCCGATCCGCGTCGGGTCGCAACGGGCAGCGGTCGGTCCGCGCCTCAGTGGTCGCTCTCCGCCACGCCGCGCTCCGCCACGCCCTGCTCCGCGGCGCGCTCGCGTATCAGTCGCGCGCGTTTCCGAACGCGGGCGGCGTAGCGGTCGATCTTCTCGGGCTTCTCGCCGTAGTACGAGGCGACCCAGAGGCGGTCCGTGTCCGGTTGCGTGAGGAGGTAGCCGACGAGCGTGTCGCGGCCGGCCTGAATGATCGCCGGAGGGACGCCCCGGTCACCGGTTCCGGCCTCCTGGAAGCCGTTCACGTCGAAGTACACGTCGGCGTACAGCTCCGCGGTGTCAGGATCGTCGAACGTGATCCCCCCGTGGTGCGGCGCCTCGAACCGATAGGTCGGGTCGCCGCCCGGGGACGCTTCCTCGCGGATTCGGACGCCGAACGCGTAGGAGGCGTGTATCGACTCGTCGCCGTCCGCAGAGGCGTCGCTGGCCGTCGAGGCGTCGTCGTTCGCTGGGGCGTCACTGGCCGCCGAAGCGTCGTCGTTCGCTGGGGCGTCACTGGCCACCGAGGCGTCATGGTCCGTCGAGTCGTCGCCGTTCGCTGGTGCGTTGTCTGTCGGTTTCCGGTCGTTCACTTGCGTCTCGCTGCTCGCCGATGCGTCGGTGGGTGCGTGGTTCGTTTTTGACATCGTGGGTCTGGGAGTCGCTTCGCGTCGGTCGGAGGGCAGTCACCGCAGTCGGCGGGAACGCTACGAGCGCCGGCGCGCGACCGCGAGGGCCGAAAGCACGGCAACTGCGCCGAACACGACGACGAGGCCGAGCGAGAGGTCGTCGGAACTCTCATCGGGTTCATCGGTCGGCGCCGCCGAGGACGCGTCCCCCTCGGCGTCGGTCGATGCCGTCGAGGCCGCGTCCCCGCTCCCGGCGGCGGACGACGACGGCGACGACTCTGGCGTGACGGTCAGCGCTCCCGCCTGTGGGGTCGCTTGAACCCGATCTCCGTCGTTGGTGTCGACCTGTCGGGGGTCGACGGTCAGTTCGGCTCCGCCCGAGGCGTCACCGACGACCTCGACCGTCGCGAGCGTCACGTCCGACGCGCCGGCGTCGATCGTCGATCCCACGTCGGCGGCTTCGAGCGTGACGCTTCGGCCCTCGTCGCCGATCGCCGGCTCGGTCGTGAGATCGAACCGGTCGGGATAGCTCGCGGACTCGATGTGTGCCACCTCCGGGTCGTCGACGGTCAGATCGATGTTGTATCCCGAGAGACCGTTCGGTGCCGTTTCGAGGACCACGTCGACCGTGGCGTTGCCGGACGGAGACATCTCCGCGTCGGTCACGCTGATCACGGGGTCGTCGGCCTGCGCCGTCGCGAGTCCGGCTCCCGCGCCGAGGAGCGCGAGCGCCGCGAGCGCGACCGCAAGGGTCGTCATCGCCGGGCAGAGGGCCGTCGTCGGGCGGAGGGCCGTCGTCGGGCGGGGGGTCGTTTCGGCGGATTCGGCGCGCGTCTCGGTGCGTTTCGTCATTGGTGTGTATGTGGGTGGTATGGGTGGGACGGGTGGTCGTACGGCGTGTGACGCCTCGAAAAACCGGTCGGAGCCGGGGCGAAGCCCGCGATGGGCGGGAGCCCAGGGTGGGTGGAGCCCGCGACGCTCGGCCCGGTTAGTTGACCTCGGTGTAGAGGCTCACCACGTCGTCGAAGTCGAGCCGGTCGTTCTGGTTGAAGTCGAACGCCTGCGCGTTGGACGTGACGCTGTCGCTCTCGAGGTTCCGGAACAGCAGTTCGACGTCGGCGTAGTCGACGCGACCGTTGCCGTTGACGTCCTCGTAGTAGCCGTCTCCGTCGGGGTCCGTCGGGGAGTCCCCGGCGGAGCCGATACTCGCCGGCCCGGTGATCGCGAGCCCCGAACGCGCCTCGACGTCGATCGGCTCGCCGTCGTCGTCGTCGAGCGACCCCGCGGTGTCGATGTCGGTGGTGCCGGCGCCGCGGCCGGTGAGCGTGACCGTCGCCAGCGTGAAGTCGGTGTCTTCCGGCTCCATCGCGTTACCGACGTCCGCGAACCGGAGGGAGGCCGTCGCGCCGTCGTCGTCGACGGTCGGCGGCTCGGAGATTCCGACTTCGTCGGGGTAGCTCGCGCTCGTGATCCCGACGACCTCGGGGTCCGCGACGCTCACGGATATCTCGCCGCCGGCGATGCCCTTGGGGACGTTCCGGGCGACGACCTCGGCCTCCACCGCGTCGCCCTGGCCGACCGCGACGGAGCTGACGTCGAGGCGGACGTTGGGCTGGAAGACGTAGAGCCCGTCGTTCGGGTACGAGCGGGCGGGGCCGCCGAACCCGTCCTCACAGCAGAGCACGCGCCCGTCGCGCATCGTGTACACGTTGTCGATGTTGCGGAGCGCGTCGTCGGCGTCCTCGGGGCTGTCCGTGAAGTCCGGACCGGTGATCACCGGCTCGAGCCTCGAGACGTTGTAGTCCGGCTCCAACTCGGCGCGGTAGACGACCCCGCCGTCGACGCGGTCCATCTGCACGTCGCCCTCGTCGTCGGCGAGCGCGTCGTTGAACTCGGAGATGCCGAAGTAGACGAAGTCGCCGGGCTCGGAGTCGTCCACGCTGTCGACGCCCTCGGCCTTGTTGAACTCGATCGACGCCCCGATCTCCTTGGCCGCCGCGCGCGTCTCCAGGAAGGGGACGCGGCGGAGCTCCTCGTCGACGCCGTCGGGGCCGTTCTGTTCGTACTGTTCGGCCCACTCGACGATCTCCTCGTTCGTGATGTAGCTCTGGTTACCGCTGGCGCTCTGGAGGACGTGGAGGTCGGCCTCCCTGATGGCATCGCCGTATGCGACGTCCTGCCCGAGTTCATCCTCGGTGTAATCCGTGTGTTCCGTGATGTAGTCGACCTGCGTGACGTCGTCGTACTCGGCGATCCAGGAATCAACCTCGCCGTTTGTGGCGTGACCCATCTCGATCCACTCGACATCGAGCGGTGTCTGGGCCGGGGAGTTCCGGCTCTCGGAGTCGGCGACGCTTGCGGCGTCGTTCGTGATCTTCGGAGCGTAAAGCGTGCCCGCGATATCGTCCGTGTCCTCGTAGCTGTCGATCGGCTCGTCGGCGACGAACTTGTAGATCCCCTTGCTGTCGCCGTCGGAGCAGCCATAGACCGTCTTGCGGTCGCCCTGGATGTCGGGCGCTTCCCAGGCGGCTCGACCCATCACCCAGTACTTCATCGGAGTCGGCTCGTCGGCGGCCGGATCCCGAATGTCCACGTGGTAGCCGTAACGGTAGGGGTTCGGATACATGTCGCCGATCGGCGTCAGGTTGTTGCCGTCGCTGGCCTGGTCGACCGGTTCGGCGCCGAGCTGGTAGGCCGCCTTCTCGATGCCGCCCTGGGACCAGGAGCCCTGGATGGTGAACGTTTCTTCGATTTCACCGTCCTCGACGTACGACTCGAGGGCCGATCCGATCTCGGTCGGGTTTGGGCGGTTCCAGAACTGGCAGCCACCGATCTTGCCGACACCGGTGCCGGACTCCACGATGTCGCTCACCGTGTACGTGTAGGAGACGCGCGGGTGACTGTAGTTCTCCTCGGATGAAATCATCGTCTCCCACGGGCTGAGGTCACCGTAACAGTTGACCCACGTCCCACCGATGTCGCGGAACGCGTCAGTGTTCACTAGGTTGAGCGTCATGTCGGAGTCGACATCGGCGCTCCATTCGCCGTTCCCGTCCTGGCTGATGGGAACTCGCGTGATACAGCCGGGGTAGTTCTCCCAGTTGGTGAACAGGAATCCCTCCGTCCCGTCCTCGTTCGTCGAGACGAACTGGTTGCAGTCCGGATTGCCACCGTAGCCACCGGACGACCCCGAGAACTCCGTGAGATCCTCCCCGTCTGGCGTCTGCGGGACACCGAGGCGCTCGGAGCCGTCTTGGATCGACTCGCGGCCTTGGATCAGAATTTCGTAGTTGCCGGCTTCGGACCGCACCACCCGCTGTTTCTCCTCCGTGTCGGGAACGCCGACCTCCGGGAAGTCGTCGTTGCTGCCGTCGAACTCGAACTGGAACCCGCTGAAGTACCCCACCGCCGCGCGTCCGAACGGCTCGGGGTTCCCTCCCTCGGGGTGTTGGAGGCTGTACAGCAGTGACCCGTCCTCGAACACGAACGGTCCCGTCACCTCCGCGCCGAACGCGGTCGTCGAGAATCGCTTCAGATCCCCTCGGACGCTCGGTGCGCCCGGAGTGTCCGACTCCGGTACCTCGTCCGCACTTGCTACGCCCGCGACGCTGGCCCCCAGCGCGGCGGCGACTGACGCACGCATCAACCCTCGGCGGTTCATGTCCACCATGCGAGTGAGAGTGACGGGCAAACCGCCAAGAAGTTTTATAATTCTTATATTTAGGACGTAATTCTATCTCTGACAGATAATATTTCAACAGACCACTCAATGGGCCTCTGATCCGATATATACCTCGCCGGAGCCGCGACGGGCGGGGACGGCGATCGCGAGCGACGCGCCCGCGCCGTCGGGGTTTAAATGTCGCCCACGACGCCGGTATTTAACCGTCGCACGCGACAGGGACAACCGTGTTTCGTGACCTCTCGCGACCGATCGAGACGGGGATGCCGACGTATCCGGGCGACCCCGACGTGACGCTCGCGCCCGACGCGACCCACGGGGCCGACGGCTACGCGACGAGCGAGCTCCGGACCGGGTCCCACGCGGGGACTCACGTAGACGCGCCGCGACACACGCTTCCCGAGGGGGAGACGATCGACGAGGTCGACCCCGGGTGGTTCGCGTTCGACGCGCGTCTCGTCGATCTCCGGCCGCTGGAGCCGCGGGAGGCGATCGCGGCCGGGGCGCTTCCCGATCCGAACGCCCTCGACGCCGCCGACTCCGCGGTCGACCTCCTCGTCCTCCGCACCGGCTGGGCGACCCACTGGGGATCCGACCGGTACCGCGACCACCCGTACCTGACCGCGGCCGCCGCGGAGCGGTGCCGGACGCTCGACGTCGGGGTCGGACTCGACGCGTTCGGGCCGGACCCGACGCCGCCCTCGTCGGGCGAGGGGACCGGACCCTCCCGCGAGGACGAGCCCGACGGCACGCCCGCCCACGACGCCCTTTTAACTGACACCCTACCGATCGTCGAGAACCTGTGCGGGCTTGACGGGCTTCCCGCGCGGTTCCGGCTGTACGCCTTCCCGCTCCGACTCCGTGACGGGGACGGGTCGCCGGTGCGGGCGGTCGCGGAGTGGGAGAGCGGATGATGCAGGGCCGTCCCGCCGCACCCGGGCCAGACCAAACCCGTTTTAAGCGTCGGCGACGAACCGCGATTCAAGGTCGATATCCATGGAGATGCCACGTCGTTTCAACACGTACTGTCCGCATTGTGACTCCCACCAGGAGCACGAAGTGGAGAAGGTTCGATCGGGTCGGGCGACCGGAATGAAACGCGACGCGCGCCAGCGACGCCGCGCGCTCGCGACGATCGGCAACGCCGGCGGGTACTCGAAGGTGCCCGGTGGCGACAAGCCGACCAAGAAGACCCACCTGAAGTACCGCTGCGGCGACTGCGGCAAGGCCCACATGCGCGAGGGCTGGCGCGCCGGCCGGCTCACGTTCCAGGAGTAAGCATGGCAGGAAGCTTCCACCGCGTCGCCTGCGGCGATTGCGAGAACGAACAGGTCGTCTTCGGCAAAGCCTCCTCGACGGTGTCGTGTGCGGTCTGCGGCACGACCCTCGCGACCCCGACCGGCGGGGAGGCCGAGCTCCACGGCGAGATCGTCGAAACCGTTGAGGCGCGGTAACCGCCTCACCACCCCCGTATGAAGTACAGCGGCTGGCCCGAACCCGGCGAGTTAGTGGTCGGCGACGTCGACGAGATCGCCGATTTCGGCGTGTTCGTCGACCTCGACGAGTACGAGGACAAACGCGGCCTCTGTCACATCAGCGAGGTCGCCTCCGGCTGGATCAAGAACGTCCGCGACCACGTCCGCGAGGGACAGACGGTCGTCGCGAAGGTGCTCGACGTCGACGAGTCGTCGAACCAGATCGATCTGTCGATCAAAGACGTCAACGAACACCAGCGCAAGGACAAGATACAGGACTGGAAGAACTCGCAGAAGGCCGACAACTGGATGCTGATCGCGCTCGGCGAGGACGTCGACGACGACCGCTACACCGCGGTCGCCAACGCGCTGCTCGTCGAGTACGACTCCCTGTACGACGCCTTCGAGGCGGCCGCGATCAGCGGCGAGGAGGCGCTCGAAGACGTCGACATCGACGACGACGCCCTCGACGCAGTCGTCGAGGCCGCCCGCGAAAACGTCTCGGTCCCGTACGTCGAGGTGACCGGCTACGTCGACTTGGAGTCCGCGGCCCCCGACGGCGTCGACGACGTGCGCGAGGCGCTCACCGCGGCCGAAGGCAACGGCGAAGTCCCGGACGGCGTCGACCTCGAAGTCGGCTACGTCGGCTCGCCCGAGTACCGGATCAAGGTCCGCGCGCCCGACTACAAGACGGCGGAGGACCAGCTCGAGGCCGCCGCGTCCCGCGCCCGCGAGGCCATCGAGGCCGGCGGCGGCGTCGGCGGGTTCCACCGCGAGCGCCGCGAGGACGACGAGTAGTCGCTCGCGGCTCCGATTTTACTTTCGTTCAAACCCGTGAAATCCGACATCCGCGTCTGCGCGAACTGGGAGACGGTCCACGACCGGCCGGTGTACGCGCTCGGCGATCGCTGCCCGGCGTGCGACGGCCCGACCGAGAACAGCGCCCCGGCGCCGTTCAGCCCCGAGGACCCCTACGGCGAGTACCGCCGGCGGGCGCGGCGGCGGGCGTCGGAGTAGGCCGTCGGACGGCGATTCGCCCTCCCGCGCAGCGCCGGAATAGCCACCCTCTTGTGACCGCCGCCCCCACGGACCCAGTATGGACGACATCGAGATCGACGAGGTCGCGACGCCGGAGCTCGACGACCCGGTGCTCATCGAGGGACTGCCGGGCGTCGGCCACGTCGGGAAGCTCGCGGCCGAGCACCTGTTAGAGGAGTTCGACGGCGAGTTGGTCCGGCGCGTCTACACCACGGAGTTCCCGCCGCAGGTGAGCGTCGACGGCGACGGCGTCGCTGAGCTGACCTGCGCGGAGTTCCACGCAGTCGAGACCGACGGCGCCGACCTGCTCGTGTTGACCGGCGACCACCAGGCCGGCTCGAACAAGGGCCACTACACGCTCACCACGACGTTTCTCGACATCGCCGAGGAGTTCGGCGCGACCCGGGCGTACGCGCTCGGCGGCGTGCCGACCGGGGAGCTGGTCGAGGAGTACACCGTGCTCGGCGCGGTGTCGAACGGTGACCTCGTCGACGAACTGGAAGCGGTCGGCGTCGAGTTCCGACCGGACGAGCCCGCCGGCGGCATCGTCGGCGTCTCCGGGCTCGTGCTCGGGCTCGGCGGCCGACGCGGGTTCGACGCCGCCTGCCTGATGGGCGAGACGAGCGGCTACCTCGTCGACCCGAAGAGCGCCCGCGCGGTGCTCGAAGTGCTCGCCGACCGGCTCGACTTCCCCATCGACTACGAGAGCCTGGAGGACCGCGCCGAGGAGATGGAAGAGGTCGTCGGGAAGATCCAGGAGATGCAGGAGGGGCCGGCGGTACCGGACGACGACCTCCGGTACATCGGGTAGAGTACATCGGGTAGTGACCGCGAGCGGCGGTCGGCTCGTCGTCCCCGCGGACATATCCCTCCGGCACCGATAAACCGGCTCCCGACTATCGTTCGCGTATGACCGACGTACGCGTCGCCGGGGTCGGGCTCACGCGCTTCGGGAGCCACCCGGACCGGACGGGTCGGGATCTCTTCGCGACGGCCGCGCTGCGAGCGTTCGAGGACGCCGGCGTCCCACGCGGGGACGTCGAGGAGCTGAACTACGGCAACTTCATGGGCGCGCTCTCCGAGCACCAAGGACATCAGGCGCCGCTGATGGCCGAGGCGGCCGGGGTGCGCTGTCCGTCGACCCGGTACGAGGAGGCGTGCGCCTCGGCGGGCGTCGCGGTCCGAGAGGCGGTCCGCTCCGTCCGCGCCGGCGACGCCGACGTCGCGCTGGCCGGCGGGATGGAGCGCATGACCAACCTCCCGACCGACGAGGTGACCGAGGGGCTCGCCATCGCCGCCGACGACCTGTTCGAGGTGCGGGCCGGGGTGACGTTCCCCGGCGCGTACGCGCTGCTGGCGACCGCCTATTTCGAGGAGTACGGGGGAGAGCGCCGGGACCTGGCTCACATCGCCGCGAAGAACCACGCGAACGCCGTCCCCAACGAGTACGCCCAGTACCGGACGGAGGTGTCCGTCGAGGAGGCGCTGGAGGCCCCGCCCGTCGCCGAGCCGCTCCACCTCTACGACGCCTGCCCGATCACCGACGGCGCGAGCGCGCTCGTGATCGTCTCCGAGGAGTACGCGGCCGAGAACGACGTGGACGCGCCGGTCGCGGTGACGGGGACCGGCCAGGGGACCGACCGGATGGCGCTCGCCGACCGCGATCGCCTCGCGCGCACGCCAGCCGCCGACGACGCGGCCGACGCGGCCTACGCCGACGCCGGGGTCGCTCCCGACGACGTCGACGTGGCGGAGGTCCACGACTGCTTCACCATCGCGGAGGTGCTCGCGCTGGAGTCGCTCGGCCTCTTCGATCCCGGCGAGGGGATCGCCGCCGCCCGCGAGGGGGTCACGACCGCCGACGGCGCCCTCCCCGTGAACCTCTCGGGCGGGCTGAAGGCGAAGGGACACCCGGTCGGGGCGACTGGCGGCTCGCAGATCGCGGAGCTCACCCGGCTGCTGCGCGGCGACCACCCGAACAGCGGGCACGTCGCCGACGCCGAGGTGGGCGTCGCGCACAACGCCGGCGGGACGGTGGCCAGCGCGGTCGTCCACGTGCTGGAGGTGGCGGAATGAGCGCGCCCGCGAGCAACGCGGCCTACGACGAGTGGCTCGACGCCCTCGCGGACGGCGAGGGGTACGCCCTCGTCTGCCCGGACGGCCACGGTTCGCTCCCCCCGCGGCGGGTGTGTCCGGAGTGCGGGTCGACGTCGCTTGCCGAGGAACCGCTCGCCGAGACGGGAAGCGTCGAGACGCACAGCGTCGTCCACGTCGCCGGGCCGCGATTCGCCGACGAAACGCCCTACGTGAACGCGATCGCCGACTTCGGACCGGTCCGACTCACGGGCGTCCTCCGGGGTGTCGAGTCCGCGCCCGACGCCGTCGCGGTCGGCGACCGAGTCGCGGTCGGCGTCGAGGCGCGCGCCACCGACGGGGAGCCGCTCGTCGTCTTCCGGCCGGCGGAGAGAGAGTAGCGCTCGACCGGTCCAAACGGTTATGGCGGCGTCACGAGTACTCCGGACTCATGGGTGACCGCATCCGCGTGCTCCACGTCGACGACGACCCGGACCTCGCGGAGATCACCGCGTCGTTCCTCGAACGCGAAGAGCCGCGGATAGCGGTCGAAACGGCTTCGAACGCCACCGAGGGGCTCGAACGGCTCGACGCTCCCGACGCCGACGTCGACTGTGTCGTCTCCGACCACGACATGCCGGGACCGAACGGGATCGAGTTCTTGGAGGCGGTCCGCGAGCGGGAGCCGGACCTCCCGTTCATCCTCTACACCGGGAAGGGGTCGGAGTCGGTCGCCAGCGAGGCCATCTCGGCCGGCGTGACGGACTACCTCCAGAAGGGCGGCGGCACGGAGCAGTACGAGATCCTGGCGAACCGGGTCGTCGACGCGGTGGAGCGGCGTCGGTTCGAGCGCGAGGCCGACCGGACCCAGGCCCACCTCCGAGCGATCACCGATCACTCGATGGACGCCATCATCACCATCGACACCGACAGCCGGATCCGGTTCGCGAACCCGGCGGTCGAGCGGCTGTTCGGCTACGCGCCGGCGGAACTGGAAGGAGAGGAGATAACGATGCTGATGCCGGAGCGGAAGCGGGAGGCGCACCGCGAGGCCCTCGCGCGCTACCACGCGACAGGCGAGCGCTCGATGGACTGGTCGGCCGCCGAGTTTCCCGGAAAACACCGGGACGGCCGAGTGATCCCCCTGTCGATCTCTTTCGGGGAGTTCGAGGAAGACGGCGAGCGACGGTTCGTCGGGATCATCCGGGACGTGACGGAGCGGGAGCGTCACCGGGCCTTCGTCGAGCAGTCGAGCGATATCGTCACCGCGCTCGACGCGAACGGGACGTTCCAGTACGCGAGCCCCTCGGTCGAGCGGATCCTCGGCCACGATCCGGCGGAGATGGTCGGCGAGTACGCGTTCTCGTACGTCCACCCGGAGGACCGCGAGCGGGTCGTCGAGGCGTTCGCCCGGTCGGTCACCGGAGAGGAGTCCGACCCGACCGTCGAATACCGGCTGGAGGACGCGGACGGGGGCTACCTGTGGGTGGAGTCGGTCGGGAGCAACCGACTCGACGAACACGAGGTCAGCGGGTTCGTGATCAACACGCGCGACATCTCGGACCGTAAGCGGCGCGAGGAGAAGTTGTCGCGGCTCCGCGAGTGGACGCAAGACCTCAACTACACGCGGACGGTCGAGGAGACGGCGCAGTTGGCCGCCGACGCCGCGGACGAGATCATCGGCGCGGGACTGAGCGGGGTCCACCTGCTGACCGAAGCGGGCGACGCGCTCGAACCCGTCGCGCTCGTCGAGTCGGTGCCGTCCGTGTTCGACGAACAGCCAGCCTACGATCGGGCCGCTTCGCCCGGGACGCTCGCGGCCCTCGCGTGGGAAGCGTACCGGAGCGACCAGCCGCTTGACGTCGGCGAGCTGTCGGCGCTCGACCGCCTCGACGAGGAAACGCCCGCGGAGAGCGTCGTCCTCCACCCGATCGGCGACCACGGGCTGTTCGTCATCTCCTCGCCGGAGCCGAACGCGTTCACCGAGACCGACGTGCTCATCGCGGAGATCCTCGCGAACCACCTCGAGGCCGCGTTAGATCGGGTCGCCCGAGAGACCAGCTTAGAGCGACTCCACGACGCGACTCGGAGCCTGATTCGGGCGGATTCCCCGGCGGAGATCGCCGAACGGGTCGTCGACGCCGCCGAAGAGGTGCTCGGGTTCTCCGTGGTCACCGTTCGGTTGTACGACGAGGACGCCGACGGACTCGTCCCGACCGCGGTCTCGGAGGGGGTCGGAGAGGTGCTCCCCGAGCGGGGAGTGTTCGCCCCCGGCGGCGGGAGCCTTACCTGGAAGGCGTTCGAGGCGGGCGAGCCACACGTCTACGGCGACATCGAAGCGGCGGGCGGGGTCGACGCCGGGACCAGACTCCGGAGCCTGATGATCCTCCCCGTCGGCGAGCACGGAACGATCGCCGTTGGCGAGACCGAGCCCGACGTGTTCGACGGGACCGACGAGCACCTCGCGCGGATCCTCGCCACCGCGGCCGAGACGGCGCTCAACGCGGCGGCACGGACCAGCCGACTCCACGAGCGGAGCGCGGAACTGGAGCGGCAGAACGACCGGCTGGAGGAGTTCGCCAGCGTCGTCTCGCACGACCTCCGAAACCCGCTGAACGTGGCCCAGGGTCGGGTCGAGTTGGCCCGCGACGAGTGCGACAGCGAGCACCTCGACGCGGTCACGGGCGCCCACGAGCGGATGGACACCCTGATCGCCGACCTGCTGACGCTCGCCCGCGAGGGCGAGCGGGTGAGCGAGACGCAGCCGATCCGGCTCTCCGTCGTCGTCGAGTCCTGCTGGGACACCGTCGAGACCGCGGATGCGACGCTGACTCTCGGTGACGACCTCTGGCTCCGCGCCGACGAGAGCCGGCTCAGGCAACTCGTCGAGAACCTGATGCGGAACGCGGTCGAACACGGCGGCAGCGACGCGTCGATCACCGTCGGCGCGCTCGGCGGCGGAGCGGCAGACGGCGGCGACGACGCGACGGAAGGCGAAGCGACCAACCAGATCGGGTTCTTCGTCGAGGACGACGGGCCTGGGATCCCGGAGGACGACCGCGAGCAGGTGTTCGACGCCGGCTACTCGACCTCGCAGGAGGGGACCGGCTTCGGCCTGCGGATCGTCGAACAGGTGGCGACGGCGCACGGGTGGTCGGTCCGAGTCACGGAGGGCCGCGACGGCGGCGCCCGGTTCGAGGTGACGGGCGTGGAACCGGCAGGCGAGTAACCGGCCGGTACACGCCGCTCTCGATCGACTACTGGAGTCTGTGTCTCAATCCGGCTGATCAGTCATTTATAAGGGACGAGTGGTGCTGCTGTCGGCTGTTTATACGTGAGTAGCGACTCTGCGGTGAACACGTCCAAAGCCCCAGCGGGCGAGGCGGGCGCACGCTCGCTGCGGTCCTCAGTCGGTCGCTTTGCTCCCTCCTTGCGGTCCTTCCGTCACCTGCGCCCGCCTCGCCCGCTGCCCCTTTGAGTCCCACCGAACCGCACAACCTCACGCCTCCCCAGCCTCGTCGGCGCGGCCCTTATAAGCGCCGCGCCGACTCCCTCGCGGGCTCCTCGCGCCCGATGGGCGCTCGGAGGCGCGCCACCGCACCGTTCATTTATAAGCGATCGGCGCTCTCGCTCATCTCCGTTTAAATACGCTCCTGTCACCGCCGATCTGCAACACTCACTCCCGGTATCGCTCGCCGCGGAGCGATACTGGCCGTATCCGACGCAACATGGCGCCAAATAGGGGGAGACAGGGCCAAAACCCCGAGAAAACGGCGAACCGACCCGACCTACTCGCTGACGAGCAGTTCGATCTCGTGGCCGTCCTGGTCTTTCGTGAACGCGTAGTTGTGGTCACAGGACTCGGGGTCGCGGTAGTCGGGCGCCTCGCGGGTCAGCAGCGTGTCCCACGCCTCGTCGAGGTCGTCGACGCGGACGCAGAGGTGGCCCCAGCCGTCGCCCATCGTGTACTCGCGGCCGTCGTAGTTGTAGGTGAGTTCCAGTTTCATCGCCTCCTTCGGGGCGTCCTCGGGGGCCATGAAGTAGTTCGCGAAGGTGTCGGCCTCCCAGCGGCCGCGCGCCTCGGTGTGCTCGAACTTGCGGGTCCAGTAGCCGAGCGCCTCGTCGGCGTCCTCGACGCGGATCATCGTGTGGTCGATGCTCCACTTCGTGCCGTAGTCGCGCTTGACGATCTCGATCTCGTGGCCGTCCGGGTCCTTAACGAACGCGTAGCGGTTCCCGCACGACTCGGGGTCGCGGTAGTCGTCGACGCCCTCAGCCATCAGTTGGTCGTACGACTCCTGGAGGGCGTCCTCCGGGACGCGCACGGCGATGTGGCCCCAGGCGTCGCCGATCTCGTAGGTGTGATCGCCGTGGTTGTAGGTGAGCTCCAGCGTCGCGCCGTCCTCGTGCATCTCCTCGGGACCGAGGTAGACGTTGGTGAAGGTGTCGGCTTCCCAGCGCCCCTTCTCCTCGTAGTTCAGGTGCGTCTGGTACCAGTCGAGACTCTCCTCGAGATCCTCGACGCGGATCATCACGTGATCGAAGGTTCCGTCCATATCCGTTGTATCGGTCGCTCGCCCCAAAAGCGTACTGAAGGGGTCGAGGCCGACCCGAACGAAGAGAGATCTGTCTGATCGATCGAAGGAGACGGTTGTGCCTCGAAATTTCAATTACCGGTGATCGGGCTGATTCCGCGCTCCGTCGCGCTGCTTTCAGCGGTCGTCACCGGCACGGGCGGCTGGTCACCGGTCCGGTACCGTCGGGGGCGACCCGAACCGAGAAAGCGACGAGACCACAGGCCGGTAGGCACTTGTCCGACGCCAGACAACCGTCGGTATGGACACCTATCTCCCGTACGCCCTGCTCGCGATGGGCGCGTACGCCTTGGTCTCGCCGCTAATGCGCGTCGCCACGACCGGTCCCGACGCGATCCCGAGCGACGTCGCCGTCGTGATATCCAACACGCTGCTCATCTGTATGGCCGTGGGCGTGCTCGCGTACACCGGACAGGGGTTCGTCACCCACCTCGGATCGCCGAAAATCCTCCACGTGCTCGCGGCCGGGGTGTTCCTCGGCATCGGCATCCTGGCGCTGTACCGGTCGCTCGCGCTGGGGCCGGTGAGCGTCGTGACGCCGATCTTCGCGATGTTCCTCGTGTTCTCCTCCGTGATCGGCTTCCTCCTCCTCGGCGAGTCGTTCACGGCCCGCAAGGCGCTCGGGATCGTGTTCGCCGCGGCGTCGGTGTACCTCGTGTCGGGCGCTTGAGAGCGGCGACCGTCCGCGACGGAACCGCCTCGTCGACACCCGATCCGGAAACGCCCGCCGCGTGACGAAATCCCTTTAGCGCCGACCGGGAAAGGTCCGTACCCGCAGTGGCTCGCCTCCCGAACCCCTTCCGTGCGCTCATCCTCTACATCGGCTTCGCCCTCGCGAGAGCGGGGCTGATCGACCGACACCGCGTGGTTCGAACCACGGACCTCGCGTGGCCGCGGATCGTCACGGGGATCGCTCGCATGTCGAAGAACGCGGTCGACGTGGCGATGGTCGGCGTCGCCGTCGGCACCAGCGCGGTCGCCGGCGTCGGCTTCGCCGGCCCCTACTGGGGGCTCGCGTTCGCGCTCGGCGGGGGCGTCGCCGGCGGCACCATCGCCCTCGTCTCCCAGCGCTTCGGCGCCGAGGCGTACGGGGAGCTGGGCGACGCCATCCGGGCGAGCGTCCTCCTCGCGATCGTCATCACGATCCCCGTCTCGGCCGCCTTCTGGACGTTCCCGACGCGTTTCATCGACGTGCTGAGCAGCAACGAGTCTGCGATCGCCTTCGGCGCCGACTACCTCCGGATCGTCGGGCTCGGCGTCCCCTTCGCCGCGCTCAACCTCGTCGGCAGCCGAGTGCTGGTCGGCTGCGACGACGCGTACACCGCGATGCAGGTCCGGGCGGGCGGGGCGGTCGCGAACATCGTCCTGAGCGCGCTGTTCATCTTCGGGCTGGGGTGGGGCGTCGAGGGCGCCGCGCTCGGCACCGTCCTCTCGAACGTCCTCGCCGTCGCCGCGTTCACGGTCGGACTCGTCCGAGGCGGGGTCCCCGGAATCGGCGAGTTCCCGATCTCGATCAGCCCGTTCGGCTCGTTCGTGAACCCGGACATGCTCCGTGACCTCGTCGAGATCGGTGCGCCGGTCGGCGCGCGCAACCTCGTGTGGACCGCCGCGGAGTTCCCAATGTTAGCCATCCTCGACGTGTTCGGCGAGAACACCGTGGCCGCGTTCGTCATCGCTCGGCGCATCTGGGGGATCATGAACGCTCCCGGGTGGGGGTTCGGACTCGCCTCCTCCAGCCTGGTCGGACAGGAACTCGGCGGCGAGGACCCCGCAGAGGCGGAGGCGTACGCCCGCGACATCATCCGCTTCTCCGTCGCGACGTACGTGGTCTTCGCGGCGGTGACGGCGGTCTTCGCGACCGACATCGTGGCGCTGTTCGCCGAGACGCCGGAGAGCCCCGAGATACCGATCGCCGTGAACTTCGTGTACGCGGCGTGCGTCGCCGTCGTCTTCCAAGGGATATCGGGCGGTGCGGCGGGGCCGCTCGACG
>Ga0207720_100295_pt1 | contig 40104 bp, 36 predicted proteins | sample A23P2SouthBayCA_2_FD_187751 | JGI IMG/M metagenome (GOLD analysis project Ga0207720, IMG submission 187751) | Aerobic enrichment media microbial communities from Eden Landing Ponds, California, USA - A23 E3 (2) (SPAdes) | ecosystem: Environmental > Aquatic > Marine > Unclassified | place... | reverse complement strand
CCCCCGCGACTCGGCGGCTCGCCGCGGAGGAAGGCGTCGATATCGACGCCGTTCCGGCGACCGAAGAGCGTGACGGTGAGGCGTTCGTCACACCTGAGGCGGTTCGAGAGTACGCCCAGGCCCAGCGACGGGCCCAAGAGGCCGATCGCGAGGCAATCGAAGCGGGCGAGCCGGTCGGGACGGCGGAGGCCGACTTCGCTCCCGGCGAGCGCGAACGTCGAGAGCCGTTCCGCGGCGTTCGCAAGACGATCGCCGAGGCGATGGTCGAGTCCAAATACAGCGCGCCTCACGTCACCCACCACGACGAGGTCGACGTGACCGCACTCGTCGACGCACGCGAGGAACTCATCCCTCGCGCCGAGGAGCGGGGAATCCAGCTGACTTACATGCCGTTTCTCATGAAAGCCGTCGTGGCGGCGCTGAAAGAACACCCCGAGATGAACGCCGTCATCGACGAGGACGCCGAAGAGATCGTCTACCGTGACTACTACAACATCGGCGTCGCGACCGCGACTGACGTCGGACTGATGGTGCCAGTCGTCGAGGACGCCGACCGGAAAGGACTCCTCCAACTGTCCTCGGAGATGAACGAACTCGTCCAGAAGGCCCGCGACCGAACGATCAGCCCCGACGAACTCCGCGGGTCGACGTTTACGATCACCAACGTCGGTGGCATCGGTGGCGAGTACGCCACGCCCATCATCAACTACCCCGAAGCAGGCATCCTTGCGATCGGCGAAATCAAGCGCAAGCCACGCGTCGTCACCGACGAGCACGGTACGGAATCGATCGAACCCCGCTCGGTGCTGACCCTCTCGCTGTCGTTCGACCACCGGCTGATCGACGGTGCCGTCGGTGCTCGGTTTACGAACACCGTGATGGAATATCTCGAGAACCCCAATCTCCTCTTACTCGAGTGACTCGCATGTCCGTCAGCGCAGTGCCGGCGGCCTGTCGTCACTCGTCCGGAACGACATCCACGAGCACGTCGAGTGCGTCCGCGGCCTCGCAGACGCGATCCTGTGTTTCTGCCATGTCGAGGATCGGGCCGTCGTCCTCGAGCGTCTCCTGAAGGTCGGAGACCGATCTGAGATAGCGCTCGAGACTGGCTTCAGTCGTCGCTCCCTCGAGTCGATCGCCGAGTTCGATCAGTTGCTCGAGGACCTGCCGGACGTGACTGCGGTAGGCAGCCTCGCTCTCACACATCTGTCCGCTGGCTGTGCGAGCGGCCGTCGCGATCTCACGAGCGAGTCTGCTGGCGTCGCCCTCGCTCGTCCGCCGTTCTAACCGCTCGGCGAGGGCGTCGAACACGCGCGCCCGCTCTGTGAGCGTCTTGCGCATGATGTACCGGGTCAGCGTCGCCTGCTTTCGTGTGACGCGCTCGACTTCGGTCTCGAGCGCGTCGAGTCGGTCCGAAACCGCCGTGATATCGTCCGGGATGTCGGGCGGCTCCCGTTCGACCGGCGTTCGATGGGGATTGTCGGTGTCCGTGATATGATCGATGATCGTCCCAAAGAGCAGTTCGTGATCGTAGACGAACTCCCGAGGTGCCGACGCCTCCGAATCCGTCCAGCCACCGTCGGGCGTCCGCTCGAACGAGCCGAGAAACACGCCCGTCTCCGAGTCGGACGAAATCGAAGACCGATACTGGTCGTGGTATCGCTCGAGGAGTCGCTGGGAGAACGCTGCCGTGTCGGCACAGTCCGTCTCGATGGCCGGGATCTCGACGGCTGGCTGTTGCGTTCGGTCGTCACTCGTCCCCTCTCGATACGTCAACTCGAAGCTTTCGAGCGTCCGGTTCGCCGTCGATTCGTCGTCGATGGCATCGTCAGTGTTTGGGACCGGGACAGGTTCCAGTGCGATCTCGTCGTACCGAATGTAGAGTGAGAGTTCGTTTCCAGAGGGCTGTGGAAGCGACGCCGTCGTTACCTGGTCAATGACGATTGGTCGGCCGTTTCCATCTAGCGCTATGCCGGGCTCGATCGTCACCTCGAGCCCGTCGTCGGTCTCACTGATCGATTGCACCTCGAGTCCGTGGACGACGCCACGTCCGGCCACGAACCGGGCAAGCGTGTGCAACCGCTCGGCGTGGTACTCCTGTTCTGCTTCCATATCACGGGGAGTCATCAGTTTCCCGCTAAAGAAGCGGTTCTTCCGAAACTGAGAGAGACGACCTCGTTCTCCAGTACCGTTGCCCGCATCGCGGTTCATGTCGATCAGTTAGCGTTTCGTGCGTATTTAATCATGGCGAAAGCATAGAAATGAGCGAGATTCTATGCTGAAATATAGGGTGCCGACAACGGTAGCAAACGAACTGTTCGCGGTCCGAGTACCGTAAGCGAGAATCGCAGACGTTGCGATCGGTGTGTCATACGGGCTGCTGTCAGCCAGTGCCGGTCGGCCGCGGCCGTCCTGTGGGCACACCGGGAACCAGTGACAGGAACCCGTATCACTCGGTTCAGTTGTTACCGTAGTAGCATCCGATCTTCCGTTCTTCATTTCATCCCATCAGCCACAACATTTTGTAAATGAAAACGGCCACGAGATAGCTGTAAATTACAGCAGCAGACATTATTTCCAACTATTTTAAAGAGATAAGTTTTATATTCTATGTGTATGAATATAGGACTGCCACACCACTGATTGGAGGAGTGACACAAATGCCAGAGTACCTCTCACCAGGCGTATACGTCGAAGAAGTCGACAGCGGCACCAAATCCGTCGAAGGTGTCAGCACCAGCACTGCTGGCTTCCTCGGTGAAACGGAGCGTGGTCCTGTCGAACCGACACTCGTAACGAGTTTTTCTGACTTCAAACGCACGTTCGGCTCGAGTCCACAGTCATCTGACCTCGACGTGGCTGTCGACGGGTTCTTCAAGAACGGCGGGAGTCGCTGCTACGTGGGACGCGTCGCGGCCGCCGAGCCGGCGGACGTCGCGACGACGACCCTCGTCGACGAGGACCGAAACGACGTCATCACCGTCAAAGCGATCGGGCCAGGTGCGTGGGGAAGCTCGATCGCCGCGATCGTCGAGGACAGCGAGAACGACTATTTCACCCTCACGCTCCGATACTGGTCGTGTGATCTCGAGGCGGTCAGCAAGCCTGCATCCGATCAACCTGATCCCGCGCCCGACATCGAAGAAGTCTACGAGGACATGTCGGCCGATCCCGAATCCAGCCAGTTCTACGAGAAACAGATCCCGGGCTCGGTGCTCGTCGACCTCGAACAGCAAGCTGCGGGCCGCCCCGCCGAAGGGCTGTCATGGCTCTCTCGGGACGTCCCCGAGGAGTACGCCGATGGTGGGCTAATCGAAGTCGGCGATGAAGCGGAGACTGCTGCCTACATCCCTGACGATCTCGAGGAACGAGCGTACACCGAATTACAGGGGATCGCCAAACCGTTCGACATCGACGCATCCCAGTCTCAGGAGGACCTGCAGGCTGCTCTCGAGGAGATCCGTGCCGGCGAAATGGCGGTCGACGTCGATGTCGTCTCCGATCTCTCAGCGGTACCCGAGACAGAGACCGTGTCGCTGAGTGACTACGAAGGGATCGACAAGCCCGGGATGCGAACCGGTCTTGCGGCGTTCAGGGAACTCGACGATGTCTCACTCATGTGTGTCCCTGACGAAAACGATATTGAGGGGCTGACTGAGGCGCTCGTCGCTCACTGTGAGAACATGGGTGAGCGGTTCGCGATCTTGCAGGCACCGCAGAACGCAGGTGCGATCTCGGAGCTCGAGACGCCGGTTGATTCCTCGTATGCGGCCTATTACTATCCGTGGGTCGAGGCGACGGATCCGCTGACCAACCGAAAGCGGCTCGTCCCGCCTGGCGGCCACATCGCTGGAATCTTCGCGCGAAGCGACGTCGAACACGGCGTCCACAAGGCACCCGCAAACGAAGTCGTTCGGGGCATCCTCGGCACACAACACACGATCACCAAGGGCGAACAAGACGTGCTGAATCCGAAGGGTGTCAACTGCATTCGGAGCTTTCAGGGTCGTGGAATCCGCCTCTGGGGTGCGCGGACGACCACCAGCGATCCGTCTTGGAAGTACGTGAACGTGCGGCGACTGTTCCTCTACATCGAGCAGTCGATCGACGAGGGGACCCAGTGGGCGGTCTTCGAACCCAACGACGAAGACCTGTGGGCCCGCGTCCGCCAGTCCGCGGAGAACTTCCTGACGACGATCTGGCGAGACGGCGGGCTGCAGGGCAGCACCGCCGACGAGGCGTTCTACGTCAAATGCGGCGAGGAAACGATGACACAAGACGACATCGACAACGGCCGACTCATCGTCGAGATCGGCATTGCGCCCGTCAAACCGGCCGAGTTCGTCGTCTTCAGGATCAGTCAGGATACCAGCGACACATAGCGCTGCCCACCCATAGCTGACAGCTCCAAAACCAATACGCAACTACCACGACAATGCCAGATTCACACGGACCACTCAGACAAACCGAATTCAAGGTTGAACTCGACGGCGTCGGCGTCCCCGGATTCGTCGAGGTCGAACTGCCAGCGATGCGAACCCAACAGGTCGAATACCGCGAAGGCAACGACCCATCACACAACCGAAAGCTCTGGGGAGACACCCAGTACGACGACCTCGTTCTCGTTCGCGGTGCAAACGAAAAAAACGAGGCGCTCTACAAGTGGCGAAAAGCCGTCGACCAAGGGAAGATGGACGACGGCGGCCGGAAGAACATCGCCGTGATCATCATGAACGAAGTCGGCGACTCGGTGCTTCGGTTCGAGTTCACGAAGGCATGGATCAAAGAGTATCGACCGCCGACGCTCAACGCCCACGGCGGGGGCGGGCAGGGTAACCTCGCGACCGAATCCTACGTCGTCACGTTCGACGAGATGGAGCGCAAGAACGTATGACACGGCCAGCCAACCAGTTCCCGGATGCAGGCACCGTTTCGCCCGCCCGGTTTGATTCGGACTGGTATGTTGACGACGAGGGTGTAGTTCACACCAGTCGGGTAGCACCGTTCGCCGAGCGCGTCGTCGTCGGCTGTGACCGTCGGGGTGGTCGACCATGACCGGCGGCACGCTCCAGACCGAGTTCGAATTCACCCTTCCGCAGGGGTACGTCGACGACGAGGGAACGCTCCACAAGGAGGGGCGCATGCGCCTCGCGACGGCAGCCGATGAGATCGAGCCACTCCAATCCCCTCGCGTCCAGTCGAACTCCTCGTATCTCACGCTCGTCTTGCTCTCGCGGGTCGTGACCGAACTCGGCGACCTCGAGACGATCGACGTCAGCGTCATCGAGGACCTGTTCGTCTCGGATCTCGAGTATCTACAGGCGCTGTACGAGCGGATCAACAACCAGGGGGTAAACGCCGTCGAGACGGCCTGTCCAGAGTGTGGTGAGCGATTCAAGGTCGACGCCGAAAGCGGTGCCCACCTCACGACTGACGGTGCAAGCAGTCCCATGACTCAGGCTGGAAGGGACGCCAGCGCGACCGGCATCGGCGGTGATCGCGGTGGAATCGGTACGATCGACTCGTCCGGACTCGAGGCCACCGAAATGCAAGCGGCCAGCGTCGACTCGAACGACGGTGAGGAATCAACGTCGGGAAATCCAGTAGAGTAATCCGGTTGTACGAACCGGAGCGCCTCTACGAGGAGATCGCGTTCGTGGCCTACCATTTCGGGTGGAGCCACGAGACGGTATTGAACATGCCCCACTGGGAACGACAGCGCTGGTGTAGGCAGATCAGCGAGATCAACGATCGAATGAACGAGACACCGTCGGAGCGGGGCCGTGGCCATCGTGGCAGTCGTGATCGCGGCCACAGACGTGACGACGCTGGCGGTGGGATCGTCCTCCGTAACCCGCCGGAATCGGGCTAATTACGAACCACGGTATCTGGGGTGCAGATACCACCGCGCAGTACCGAAGAGATGGCACCAGACACGCACGAAACCGATCCCTACGCACAGTACAACTTCGAGGTCGAGGTCGACGGCGAGCCGGTCGCTGGATTCGCCGAGGTCGGCGGGATCACGATGGAACTGGAAACCGTCCCGTACCGAGAGGGTGGCGTCAACGATCACGTCCACCAGTTACCTGGCCAGTTCGCACACGCGAACCTCGTCCTCCGACGCGGGTTGACCAAAAACACGACCTTCTGGGAGTGGATCCAGACGGTCATGAGCGGGACACTCACCAGGAAAAACATCGTCGTCACGGTGAAAGACGGCTTTCAAGGCAAGAGTCAATGGGGGTGGGAGTTCGCCGGTGCGTATCCAACGAAGTGGTCTGGGCCGGACCTCGTGAGCACCGATCGAGGGATGGCGATCGAGTCGATCGAGTTGGCCTACGAGCGCTTCTCGACGCTGTCAGGGATGCCGGACTAGCGGTCACAACTGGTGCAGTTGTCCCCGCGTCCTTTCAGAACTCCTCGGTCGGCGGCGCGATTCCCTCGTCGTCGTCACCACCATCGAGATCGAACTCGTCTCGAAGCTCCCGAATCCGATCTCGGATATCGGCCGCCAACTCGAACTCGAGGTTATTCGCTGCCTCCTGCATCTGCGTCTCGAGTTCGTCGATATAGCGCGCGGCGTCGTCTTCGCCCTCGAGTTCCCGGCCGGAGACGTCACTGGTGTCGGTCTTCGACCCAGGGAGGTTGGTCTCGCCGATTTCCTTGTCGATGGTGGTGGGCTCGAGACCGTGGTCCTCGTTGTACTCCTGTTGGATCCGTCGGCGACGTTGTGTTTCCTCGATGGCGGAGTCCATGGCGTTCGACGGCTCGTCGGCGTAGAGGACGACCTCGCCGTTGACGTTTCGCGCCGCGCGACCCATCGTCTGAACGAGCGTCGTCTCCGAGCGCAGGAACCCTTCCTGATCGGCGTCCAGAATCGCCACCAGCGAGACCTCGGGGATGTCCAGGCCCTCCCGCAGGAGGTTGATGCCGACGAGCACGTCGATCTCACCTAATCGTAGCGAGCGGATGATCTCGTGGCGCTCGAGCGTGTCGGTCTCGTCGTGCATGTAGGCGACGTCGACGCCCGCTTCCTCGAGATACTCGGTCAGGTCCTCGGCCATCCGTTTGGTCAGCGTCGTCACGAGGGTGCGCTCGTCGCGGTCGATACGCTCGTCGATCCGATCCATGAGGTCGTCGACCTGCCCGGTCGCGTCCGCGACCTCGATCGCCGGATCGACGAGGTGGGTCGGACGAACGATCTGTTCGACGATCCGATCACTCTTCTCATGCTCGTAGTCGCTCGGCGTCGCCGAGACGTACAGCGTCTGGTCCGTTTTCTCCTCGAACTCCTCGAACGTGAGCGGGCGGTTGTCGTAGGCCGTCGGCAGCCGAAAGCCGTTCTCGACCAGCGAGTCCTTGCGGGACTTGTCGCCGGCGTACTGCCCGCGGATCTGCGGGAGTGTAACGTGGGATTCGTCGACGACGGTCAGGAAGTCGTCAGGGAAGTAGTCGAGCAGGGTGTACGGCGCGTCGCCGGAGTCGCGATCCGAGAGGTAGACCGAGTAGTTCTCGATGCCCGAACAGTAGCCGGTTTCGGCCATCATCTCGAGGTCGAACGTCGTTCGCTCTTCGATGCGCTGGGCGGCGACCAGATCGCCCTGTCGCTCGAAATACGAAATTCGGGAGTCTAAGTCGTCGCGGATCTCGTCCATCGCACGCTCGAGTTTCGTCTCCGGAATCGAGTAGTGCTCTGCGGGGTGGATCAGGACGGCTTGCTGGTCGCCTTTGGTCTCGCCCTCGAGCGGGTCGACCTTGACCATGCGGTCGATCTCGTCGCCCCAGAGTTCGACGCGAACGGCGTACCGGCCGTACATCGGATAGATCTCGATCGTGTCGCCCCGAACGCGGAACGTGCCCTGCGTGAAATCGACGTCGTTGCGCTCGTAATTGAGGTCCACGAGTTGGGCCAGCAGGTCGTCACGGCCGATCTGGTCGCCGACCTCGAGGCGAAGCGACATGTCGACGTAGTTGCGCGGATCACCGAGGCCGTAGATCGCCGAGACGGAGGCGACGACGATGACGTCCTCGCGGGTCAGCAGCGAGCGGGTCGCGGAGTGTCGGAGGCGGTCGATCTCGTCGTTGATCGAGGCGTCTTTATCGATGTAGGTGTCGGTCTGTTCGACGTAGGCCTCGGGCTGATAGTAGTCGTAGTAGGAGACGAAGTACTCGACGGCGTTCTCGGGGAACAGATTCCGAAACTCCTCGTAGAGCTGGGCCGCCAGCGTCTTGTTGTGGGCGATGACGAGTGTCGGCTTCTGGATCTCCTCGATCACCCAGGAGACGGTGTTCGTTTTCCCGGAGCCGGTCACCCCGAGCAAGGTCTGTTTGTCCATTCCCGATCGGAAGCCGTCGGCCAGCTCCTCGATCGCCTCGGGCTGGTCGCCCGCGGGCTCGAAGGGGGCGTCGACCGCAAAGGGGCGATCGACGTCTGGACGGTCCGGCTGCAGCGGGCCTTGCGCGTCGCTCATTGTCGGCGTCAGGGGCTCGAGCCACTTGACCCGCTCGCATACCCGGCCGGAGAGGGATGGCGAGTTGTCTAAAAAAGGCGTCTCGCCGCACCAGGTAGCTACATATCGTCGTCGGTTGTCGGACCGTCGACGGTCACCTCGACAGTGAACTCGCGGTCCATCGCGTCTTCCGGCGGCTCGAGGTAACCGATCGCGTAGCCGGTGTAGGCCATCCCCCGCTCGAGCGTGACGTCGAACGAGGCGACGGTCGTCTCCGGATCGCCGGCCGGTCGGACCGAGAGGGTGTACGACCCGGCGGGAACTGGGACGTAGTCGGTCGCATCGGTGAACGCGACGTTCTCGAAGAGCAGTTCGCCATCGGCGTAAACGTCGACGTTCGGCGCGTCAGGTGCGGCGTGAACGAGACGGGCGAGTGCCGAGCCCGCGTCCACGAGCACCACCGGCTCGAAGGTACTGGCCCCGAGTTCGCCGATCGCGGCGACGGTGTAGTACGCGGCACCGAAGGTCACGTCGCCCTCGAAAGCGACCGTCTTCGGGTCGCCGGCGGCCGTGATCGTCACCGTGTAGGTGCCCGGCTTGAGTTCTAGGTACGGCGAGACGTCACCGTAGGCGACGTCTGCGAGTACCTGCTCGTCGTTGACGTAGACGTCGACGTTTGGCGCGTCCGGAGAGAAGTGTGCGACCCGGACGGCCGCACCCGACATCTCTTTCGACGTATCGACCGAGTCTGCGTCGCTCGAGCGCTGGTCGTGTTCGTATTCGCCGCCGGCCAGAACGGTGGCACTCGCTGCAGTCAACCCACCTGCGGCACCCATCGATTTCAGTGCCGTGCGTCGTGATACTGGCATGATGCACGTGATGGGGAGAACGCGACGAGAAAAAAGCGCCCAGTCAGTATCACAGGTAGTTTTGACGTTTCTCGAGGCGCTTCTCGTGTATGAGGGGCCTGCCGTCTGAAGGCCACCCATACACCGACGAGTAAGGAACGCCAACACGAGTAGCGGTTGCGAACACCCTAGTCCATTCGGAGACGTTGGGACGTGGCCACTGCTCGCCCAACCGTTATACAGCGGCTCGTGGTGGCTGCAGCGATGTCCGAGAAACTCCAACAGGCTCGCAACGAACTCGAAAAAGCAGCGAAGGCAGCAGACAGCAACGATGTTCGCGGACTACGTGCGAGGTGACCGCCAGCCCGACCACGCTGTCCTCGACGAGCAGCTGAACACGCTCCGACAGGCCCGCACACGGGCCGACGGCACCACCGAGACGGAAATCAACTCGGCCATCGAGGTGGTCGAAGACTACCGCGAATCCATCTATCAAGACCGATAGATCGCCGTCGGAGACGGCTCACGGGCCGAGTAGGCAAGCCACCATCGGGAGCGAGGCGGCGCGGCGCTTACTCGAGGCGTTCTAACACCGCCGCTTTCTCATAGGATAGCGACAGCGACCGCGAGCGACCCCGCCCATCGACGTCGGTGTAGTCGGCGTCGATCAGGCCGAGTTGGTCGAGTTTGTTGACGATCTCGGAGTAACGCGTATAGCCCAGATCGGTCCGCTCGTGGAACGCCTCGTAGACTGCGCCGGCCTGCTCGCCGTCGTGAGTGGCGATCACCTCGAGTAATGCCTGTTCGGTATCGCTGAGTCCCGACAGCGACCGGGTGAGGTTGATATACTTGGATTTCTCGTAAGCATCCTCGACGTCTTGGCGCTCGACAGTGCGGCTGGCTCGCATCTCGGCGTTGAGCCCGGCCCGGCGGAGCAGGTCGATCCCGACCCGAAGATCGCCGCTTTCGGCCGTGAGGTCGGCGACGTACTCGAGGGTATCTCGTGAGAGAACCCCGTCGTGGAAACCGCGTGTGACGCGTTCGGCGAGGATGTCGACGATCTCGGGCTGGTCGTAGACCGGGAAGTAGACGTCTTCGGGGCGGAAGACGCTCTGGACCCGGGAATCGAGTTCGTCGATGACGTCCAAGGCGGGGTCGGAGGAGACGACGATGACGCCGATCTTCGCGCCGGGGTACTCCTCGTGAGCCCGCAGCAGCGAATAAAGGGTGTCGCTGGCCTCGTTCTCGTAGAAGAGGTAGTTGACGTCATCGAGTGCGACGATGAGGACCTTGTCTTCCTCGACGAGCTTCTCGGCGATCTGGCCGAACAGCTTCTTGAACGAGATGCCCGACGAAGGAGGCTCGTAATCAAATGTGCCCTCGAACAGTCGCGAAAAGACCGAGTACCGCGTCGCGTTGACCTGACAGTTGACACGAATCGTCCGGACATCGCTCGTCTGCGTCCCGATCTCGTCGAACAGCTTCTGGACCGCCGTCGTCTTCCCCGTACCAGGTGGGCCCCGCACCACGACGTTGAGCGGTCGCGACCCCCGCACCGCCGGACGCAGCGCATACGTCAGGCTCTGGGTCTGGCCCTCGCGGTGCTTGAACGTCTCGGGGACGTAGTCGATCTCGAAGACGTGCTCGTTTTTGAACACGGATTCGTCCCACGACAACATCCCCTCGTCGGGGTCGTCTGCCATCACTTTCACCCTGCTTCCGCAGCGTCTTAACCCTTCGGTGGGTCCACATCCCGGACAGAGTCTATATCAGCTGTTACTTTTTCACGCGGTAACAAGGCTATTCTATTCATATAGTCACACCGCCACGGCTCGGCTACTCGAACTTCTCCAATAGGTCCCCGTAGAACGCGCTGTCGTGTTCACCCGCGAGCTTCTCGACGATCAGCTCCGGCGTCGACCGCGCGAGATGGTCTTTGACCGGCGAGCGGTTCACCTCGAGTTCGCCATCCACCAGTCCGACGGCTTCGATGCCGTCGACAGTCACGTCGAAGGCGGCCATCTCGCGGATCTCGCCCGCGAGGTGTGAGACGAACACCGCCGTCGCGCCGTTCTCAGAAAGCGCCTCGAGAATGCCGGCGATGATCTTCGCCGACGCCCCGGGCTCGGTGATACTCTCGAGTTCGTCGACTAACACGAGCGAGCCCTCGCCGCCCTGCGCGAGGTCGGCGAACTCGCGAACGGTCGACTCGAACGCGCCTGCGTCCAGCGTCCCCTGGGTCTTGGCGTGATAGTGCAGATCGTCGAACCGCCGCAAGCGCACCCGCTCGGCGGGAACAGGCAATCCCACGTGAGCCAACACGACCACGCTCGCGACCAGATCAAGCGTGGAGGTCTTTCCGCCGCTGTTGACTCCCGAGAGCAGGGCAACGCCCGAGACCGCGTAGTCGACGGGATCGATGCGCTCGAGCGGTTCGTCGAGCAGCGGCGAGCGGCCGCCCTCGATGTCGAAGCCGACAGCGTCAGCCGAGTCGACAAACGCCGGCATCACGCAGTCGAAGTCGTCGGCAAACCGGGCAATTGCGAGTTCGACATCTAGCTCGAGGGCGTCGCGGACGAGCTGTCGGGCCCCCTCGCGCTGGTCGGCCAGCTCGGCAGCGAGCTCGCGTTTGAGCCGTCCCGCGCGGCGCTCTTTCGCTGCCGTGAGTTCCTCGCGCAGCCGACCGACGACGTCCTCGTCACGCTCGACCGGAAACGTGGGCTCGTCGCCGAACGCACGACGGGCAATCTCGGCCTCGCCGGCGTCGAGGTCGAGAGCGTCGATGAGGTGCTCGCGGGCCGCATCGACTGCCACAGCGTACTCGTCCGCGAGTTCGCGAGACAGCAGGGAGTCGACGCCGGCCCCGCGCTCGACCAACGAGAGCAGGTCCGACCCTTCAATGGTGACGTCCTGTTCGCGGATCGCCTCCCGGAGTCGGTCGTTGGCGACGCTCTCGGCTGCACTCGCGACCGTATCCAGATCGTCGACCGCCGTCGTTAACCGGTCGAGTTCGTCGTCGCCCGCAACCGTGCCGTCCTCGGCCAGCCGCGAGAGCCCATCCTCGAGCGCCACGAGATCGCAAGGAGCCTCGAGATCGGCGGCGCGGTGGACCGCGATGGCCGCCTGCAGCCGATCGCGGTTGCGCGCGAAAAACGCAAGCGGGCGTTCGGGGACGATCTCGGCGGGGTTCTCGAGTGCGTCGGGGCGGACCTGCACGTCCCCGTCGAGTGCGACGCCGGCGAACGATTCGTCAAGGGCGATCACCGTCGCGTAGCCACGTGCAAGTTCCGCCAGCCCCTGGGTGTCCTCGACGACCTCGACGGAGAGTTCCGGGATCGCCTCGCGGGCCTCGCTGTAGCGTTCGGCGTCGGTCGTCGCCAGACAGCGCTCGCGGACTCGCACGTCACCGGGCTCGCGAAGGGGCTCGACGCCCGCGAGTGCCGCGAGTACGTCGGGGGTGGGCTCGCGTTCGAGTGCCTCCCGGGCGAACGCCTGCACCTCGTCGATACGCGAACGCCGCGGGCTCGGATAGAGGGTTTCGAGGCGCTGAGCGGCGTAGTCGGTCACGGTACGGTCTTTGAGCAGGCCGAGGACCTCGCGGTAGATCTCGCGGGCGCGGTCGGTCGCGAGGAACCCACCCGGGTCGTCGTGCTCGAGCCGGATCGCCCCCCGTGCGATGCGGGCGGCCCGGCCCTGAGAGATTCCCGGCGCGGTCGCAAGCGTCGCCACGTCGCCCGTCCGCAGCGCGCGCTCAGGATCGTCGAGAGCAGCGAGTGCGCGAGCCGTCTTCTCGCCGACGCCCGGAATCGACTCGAGGTCCATGTCTCGAGGTGCGTATCAAACCGAAGCGAGAAAAAGTTCCCGCCCGGATCGGTCGGATTCGACCCGCCGAGCCGTACATGAGATGTGCCGACAGTCCACGTAGCATGGACTGACAGCGGTGTCGAGTATTTATACGGACACACGACTAGCGTCCGGACGTGCAACCGAAACGGCAGCCCGAATGGCCCGATTTGAGACAGTGGCGGCGAACGGACACACGTCGGGACCGACCGAGCCGAACGCATGGAGTATGAGCGTTCGGACGCGGTCGACGACCGCCTCGAGTGGCTGCGGACCTACGGCTACGGGCTCTGTATGGGAACGGCAGACGCCCTGCCCGGCGTCTCCGGCGGGACCGTCGCGCTGTTGCTTGGCTTCTATGGCCGGCTGATCGCCGCGGTCACCGCGTTTACACCCTGGCGGGCAGCCGCTGTGCTCCGGGGGTACCATCCCGACCAGCGGACGAAGGCGCGGGAAGCGCTGCTCGAGTTGGATCTCGGCTTTCTGCTCCCGCTCGGCGTCGGCATCATCACCGCGGTCGTCGTCGTCGCCGACGCCGTCTCATCATTGGCACAGTCCCATCCGGTCGCGATGTTCGGCTTCTTTACCGGCCTAATCGCCGCCTCGGTGATCACGCTCGGTCGAAGTCTGACGATCGACTCGCCGACACACGTCGGCGTCGCAGTGACAGGGGCCAGCCTCGCGTTGCTGGTCGCCGCCGACATCGTCTCGCTGCCCGGAAGCGGCCCGATGGTGATCGTCCTCGCCGGTGCGATCGCCGTCAGCGCGATGATCCTCCCGGGGATCTCAGGGTCGCTGATCCTAATCTTACTCGGCCAGTACGTCTTCCTCTCGTCGGAACTGAGCGCGTTCGTTCACGCGCTTGGTTCCCTGCCCAGCGGAGGCTCGCTGGCGGCCGTCACCGATCCGGGAACGACCGTGGTGCTGTTCGTCGTCGGTGGTGCTACCGGTCTCCTCACGATCGCCCGCGTCGTCCGCATCGCATTAGATCGCCACCGCGGGCTCACGCTCGTCTTCCTCGTGAGCCTTATCGCCGGCTCGGTGCCTGCTCCCCTGACCAACATCGCCAAGACGCACGCGTGGACGACAGAAACCATAACACTGACCGCCGCATGGGCGGTCGTCGGTGCGATCGCGCTGTTCGGCCTCGAGTATCTCGTCGGCGGGTTCGAGCCGGAGTAACGCCGCTCACTCCCCGAAATCGGCGTCCTCGAAGCCCTCGTTCGCGAGGTCGTCGATCAGCTCCTCGACCGATTCCTGTTTCTCCTCGTCTCTATGGTCGATCGCGCCAACGCCGTGGCCGCCGCTTTTGGCCGTCTGCAAGGCGTTCTTGTTGAGGTCGCCATCGGGCTCGACCACCGGAAGCTTGAGGTCAGTGAAGTTCTCCGGCGGGTATCCCGACGCCGAGAGGATGAAGTGATCCGCGACCTCGCCCAGATCATCGGTGTCGAAGTCCTCGAGTTGTGGCTCGTCCCATTCCTCGGTCGTCGTCCCCGAAACGTCGGGTTCGTGCATCGAGTAGTCGGTCACGACAGCGGCTAGACGACGGTGGCTGATCGGCGTCCGGCTTGCGTGTTCAGCCACCTCGAGCCTGCGTCACGGACAACGATGGACGACAATCAGTTGCCACCGGCGTACTCGTACTCCCGGTCAGGATCGTCTACGCCCTCGGTTCGGGAGCCGACCCAGGCACCCAGCGAGAGGCCGTAAACGAGGTGGCCGGCGTGGAAGAGCGCGAGTTCGTCGGCCTCGAGGCGGATGTCGAGGAGGTCCTGTAACACGACCTGTACGCCGAAGGCAGACAGGGCCAGCCCATAGATCGACCCCCAGACGAGCCCGCGCTGTTCGGGCTCGATGGATCGGCCGGCATCGTACCGGGCAAAGAGGACACCGAAGATCGCACCGGACCCAACGCCATAGAGTATGTGCAAGGCCAGAGAAATAAGCGGATGATTGCCGGGGGTATCACGGCTGACGTACTGTGACCAGAAGTTCGCCGACGGGGGCAGCGATCGCAAGAGCGGCAGGCGAAAGGCGGTCATAATGAGCGTCGCGACGAACCCGCCCTGAATCCCGCGAACGACGGCGTCGGCGACGTGTTCTTTGCGCGGGCGGTCGTCTGCGGCTTCAGTGTGCCCCTCGGTCTCGGAAAGCGAGCGGAGGCGGTCGACGAGGATCATAGTCGTCTCAGCAATCCTCCGCCGGACAACGCCTTAACCACCGGGCGCGCTACTGACTGCAGCCGTCCACTGTGTCGGCGACAGACGATCGAGACCGCACGGCATCGTGACAACGTCCTTTTGGCCGCGCGGCCCGAACGACGGGTCATGACATCGGTCGAGGCGAAACGCGAGGCCGCCCGCGACGATCTCGCGGCCCGCGATGGGGTCCTCGTGGCTTTCTCCGGCGGGGTCGACTCGAGCGTGGTGGCCGCACTCGCCCACGACGCACTCGGCGACGATGCCGTCGCCTGCACTGCAAAGAGTGAGACGCTTCCCGAGGCCGAGCTCGAGGACGCCAAACGCGTCGCTGACGAGATCGGTATCCGCCACGAGATCGTCTCCTTTTCGGAACTCGACAGCGACGCGTTCGTCGAAAACGCCGACGATCGCTGCTATCACTGCCGGACGATGCGCCTCGGCGAGATGCAAGCGACCGCCCACGAACTCGGGATCGAGACGGTCTGTGACGGGACCAACGCTGACGATCCGGGCGCTGGCCACCGGCCCGGCCTGCAAGCGGTCGACGAACTCGACGTTCACTCGCCGCTGCTTGCCCACGACATCACGAAAGCGGAGGTCCGCGAGATCGCCGCCCACTACGACCTCTCGGTCGCCGACAAGCCCTCGATGGCCTGTCTCTCCTCGCGCATCCCGACCGGCCTCGCAGTCACCGACGACCGGCTCACGCGGATCGAACGGGCCGAGGCCCTGTTGCGCCAGTGGGGCTTCGATCAGTTCCGCGTCCGCGACCACGACGGCCTCGCGCGCATCGAGGTCGCGCCCGAGGAACTCGAGCGCGCGCTGACCCGCGAGTTCGCGGAGACGGTTCGCGAGGAACTCTCGCAGCTGGGGTTCGAGCATGTGACGCTCGACCTTCATGGCTACCGGACCGGCAGCGTCAGCCCCGCGGGCGACGAGGAGGCCACGGCGGAGTCCTCGAGCGACGACTGACTCGCGTTCTCAATCCGATGGCCACCGGCGCCCGTCGATCACGGGACCGAAGATTTGTCGATCGTCCGACTCGATGCTGGCTAGGTGGACAGACAACCAAAATATAACCGTATTTCGCAGTATGAATTCGCCAATAGTGAAGATGGCGGCATTGTGTTCGGGAATATTGCACGTTGCGATACGGACGTAGCTTTTGGGCCAATAGGAGTGATCGATGGACGCTGACGTGCCGCTCGAGTGGACCACCGAAGAGTCTCGGACCTACACCCCGACGCATACCGACCGAGAGATGGAGTATCGGACGTATCGCCACGAGTCAGGAGATCTCCGCCTCAAAGTCGCACCGGCCTCGCTCGACGGCGAGGACCACCCCGGCTACGCGCTGACCGCGACGAGCTATCCGGGACTGGATCTCTCGGACACGATGCGAGTACGACGCGTTCTGACGTTCGAACGGTGTAAGCAGATCGCTCGGCAGTTCATGGCTCTCTTTTCAGCAAGCTACGACGGTCCCGGCTCGCTCGAGGACGCGCTCGAGTACGCCTACGAGCGCACCCGCGAACACCGGTAGGGATCCTCCCGGACAAACGTCAATGACTACTCGATCGCGTCCTGACGGCTGTTGCCGACGGCGACAGCGTCTCGAATGCAATCGATGTCTGAACCGTTCTGTTCGGCAGTATTACTCGATGGACAGGTCGCCACCGCCGCCACCGTTGCCGCCGTCTTCGTCCCACTCGAGTTCGAACTCGATAGACAGTTCGCCGGGAGCGTCGGTTGGCCCTTCACGTTCGGCTTTCACCTCGAAGGTCGGCCGCGCTGGCGGGTCGAGAGTGACGGAGTCCGAGCCGGCCGAGAGCGTGATCGCCTCGCCGGCATCGAGATTGTCCGCGACGCGACGGAGTAACGACGCGATTTCGCCCCTGTTCAGGTCGCTTTCGGATTTGAACAGCACTTCTTCTGGCATACATCCCAATACGTTCCGGTAGTTGATAAATACGCGCCCGGGTTAGCGACGGTCAGGAATCGTCGAGGCCGCTCTCGCCGACCGGATCACGGGGCGGCTGGAGACGAACCGCACACTGCTTGAAATTCGGCTCCTTCGACCGTGAATCGACGGCAGCGATCGTGAGGGTGTTGACGCTCGAATGATGGATCGGCAGCCAGACGACGCCATCAGGGATCGACGCGTCGGATTCGACGCGAACGGTGACCGCGGCTCGCCGGGAACAGAGCCGTGCCAATCGGCGCTCGTCGTCAGCGGATCCGGCGGCGGGCTGCTCGAGGACAGCCGCGAACGCGGCCGCCGTCGCCGGACTGAGCCGCGCCGTCGGAACGTCGTCCGTGTCAGTTCGCACCCCGGTGTTGTACGCGTCCGGCCGGCGCGCGGTCGTCAGCGTGAGCGGATAGTCGTCGTCAGTCGGCTCCGGCAGCGGCCGGGCCTCGCCGCTCGAGAACCGCGCCCGGCCGGACGGCGTCGGGAACGTCCACGATTCGTCGGCGTCCGCGTCGCCGTCGGGTCCGCCGTCGTAGTACCGGTAGCCGACCGACCCGTCCGCAGTCGGTGCCGGCCAGCGGACCGCACGTTCGGCCGCGAGTCGCTCGTAGCTGAGCCCCGAACAGTCGGCCGGGGTGCCGGCGGTCAGCGCCGCGAACTCGTCGAAGACCGTGGCGGGCTCGAGCTGGTCATCGAACAGGTCAGGAACGAGGCGCTCGGCGAGCCGACCGATGAGCTCGAGATCCGTCCGAACACCCGCCGGCGGCTCCGTCGCGGCCCGCACTCGCGAGACAGTTCGATCCATGGAAATCGTCGCCCCCTCGGTCTCGCCCCACGTCGCCGCGGGGAGGACGACGTCGGCGTAGTCGACCGTCTCGCCCCGGAAGGCGTCCTGGACGATGAGAAAGGCATCCGCGAGTTGCTCGCGGACGCGCGTCGCGTCCGGCATGCCCGCGACGGGGTTCGTCGCGACCGCGTAGACCGCCTCGATCTCATCGCCGATCGCGTCGACAAGGCCGACCGGGCCCGGGCCCGGATCGGTGGGGAGTCGCGAGACCGGGACATCCCAGGCCGCGGCGACTGTCCTGCAATGATCGGGATCGTCGAAGGGGCAATGGCCGGGCCAGGTTCCCTTCGCAGAGCAGACGCGGGTGCCCATCGAGTTGGCCTGGCCAGTCAGCGAGAACGGCCCCGACCCTGGCCGGAGGTTGCCGGTCGCGAGACACAGATCGATCAGCGCACCCGCAGCCGCGGTCCCGTTGACGCTCTGGTTGATTCCCATTCCCCAGTACAGCAGCGTCGGAGCCGCGAGCGCGTCGGCCAGCCGCTCGATGTCGGCCATCGAGACACCCGCCCGCGTGGCGGCGTCGGCTACGTCGGGCAGGTCCGCACGGAGATCGTCGAAGCCAGTCGTCGCCGCGGCGACGAACGCCTCGTCGACCCGGTCGGTCTCGAGAATGCGAGCGAGGACCGCTCGAGCGAGCGCGAAATCACGCCGGGCTCGAGCGAGACGTGGGGGTCGGCGGCCGCGGCGGTCTCGCTGTGGACAGGGTCGACGACGATGAGTCGAGAGTCGTCTTGGGCCGCGGACTGGCGAATCCAGCGGAACAAGACGGGATGGGCGACCGCGGGGTTCGCTCCCCAGACAACGTGGCTCTCGGCCGCAGGAATGTCGTCATAGGTCGGTGGCGGCGCGTCGCTGCCGAAGGCGTCATAGTAGGCAGTGACCGCCGACGCCATACACAGCGTCGTGTTCGCATCGTAATACCGCGTGCCGATGCCACCGCGGGCGAGTTTCCCCAGCGCGTAGGCAGCCTCGGTGGTCTGCTGGCCGCTGCCCAGGACGGCGACAGCATCGCTGCTTCGAGCGAGCGCGGTTCTGAGTCCATCGGTCGCACGCTCGAGGGCCACCTCGCAGGTCGTCGCGACGAGGTCACCGTCCTCACGGACGAGCGGGCGGGTCAGTCGCTCGCCGTCCGGATCGGCGGTCTCGTGGATACCGCGACGGCATGCCGATCCTCGGCTGACCGGGTGAGCGGGATCGCCACTGACTGCCTCGAGGCCGTTGCCCTGGCCCTGGTCGGCGGGCTGCTGGCGGAGTCCACAGCCGACCGCACACCGCATACACGTCGTCGGCACGCGGTCAGCCACGGCGTTCACCCCGCTCGAGCAGGGCGACACGGGTCAGTGACGATGCGTTCCACCGATCACGAGCGACGAGTAGACGCGACATCGGTCGGCTATCGTCCGACCCACTTCAGGACGAACAGCGTCCCCTCGAACAGCAGGATCATGGTGACGGCGACGAGGATGGGTGCCATCCCGGTTGGGTCGAGCGTGAACATAAATGCCAGCCCCGCGAACGCCGCCCAGAAGTACAGTCGCTTCTGGGCCAGCCAGCGCCGGGTCGTCACGCCCATCATGATCGCCAGCATGATAAAGAGCGGAATCTGGAAGACGATGGCGAGAAAGCCCATCAACGTGATGATTAGGTTGAACGTCTCGCCGAGTGCATACGCGACGATGGCGCTGCCCTCGGCGTAGTAGGTGAAATACTGAAAGAGGATCGGCAACACGAGCACATACGAGAACAGCATCCCGATCGCGCCGAGCACGACGCTCGTTGGGACGGCCGCGAGGTAGTATTTACGCTCGTTTGGATACAGCCCTGGCCGCATAAACAGGTAACACTCGTAGACGAACGCCGGCAGCGCGACCATGATCCCCAGCAGCGACGCGACCTTGATCCGGGTCAGCCACAGCTCGAGGGGCTGGTAGACGTGCGGTGGCGGCGCATTGCCGCCGGACGGGAAGACAGAGAACCAGACGAACTCGATTGCCTGGGAGGCCCACAGCAGGCCGATCGCCGTCCCGCCGGCCGCAAAGAGCAACACGACCGCCAGCCGAAGCACCATCTCCTCGATGTGATCGGCCAGTGGCATCTCCTCGTCGCCCGGCGGCGTCGAAACGCCCCCCAGGTCGTCATCGGAGTCGGGATAGGTCGGCTCGGGAGACGGGTGATCGCCGACGACGCCCTCGCCGTCGGTCTCGAGGGGCGGCGACGCCGCGTCTGCGTCCGCGAGGGCTGGCTGGGGCTCATCGGAGCCTTCCTGTGGCTCTGGCGGACCCTCGCGGTCGCGGTCATCGACCGGCTCGTCCGACATCTACGGGTTAGTGATAGGCCACCGGTTATAGGCCTTTTTCTTACGGTGACCGCGAGAGGGTGAGAAGGGCGAGCGATCGGGCTTCGAGCCCGCATATCCACTCGAAAGGTTGATAACTGGATGTCAGTTACCCCAACCCAATGAGTTCTGCCCTCGACGAGGATACCGCCCGCGCCATCAATACCGGCCGGGAGACGGTCGGCACACTCCTCTCGAGCGTCCAGCAACACCTGCAGAAGGTGTTCATCGTGTTCCTTGTGGGCTTTATCGGCTCTTTCTATGCGCTTCGCATGGTCATCTGGGACTTCCTCGAGGCGACCGCGACAAAGCAGATGGGCCAGACGGTCGCTGGTTCGACCGATATCATCACGCGAACGCCGTTCGAGGTGATCCTGTTACAGGCGAAAATCGGGATGATAACGGGAATCATCGTCGCCATTCCCGCATTGATCTTTTTCTCCCGGGACGCGATCCGCCGTCGTGGCTACCACAGCGTCGTGCCGATCTCGAAAGGCTACGTCGCCGGCTTCGTCGGGCTGTCGCTGTCGCTGTTCGTCGGTGGGATCGTCTACGCCTACAGCGTCTTCTTCCCCTTCGCGTTCGCGTTCCTCGCAAAGAACGCCGTCAGCGCCGGCATTAAACCGAGCTTCGGCATCACCGAGTTCACCGAGTTCATGGCGCTGTTGACGCTGTCGTTCGGACTCGCCGCCCAGTTGCCGCTCGTGATGAGCATTCTGGCCTACACCGAGATCATTCCCTACGAGACGTTCCGCGACCGGTGGCGACACGCGTTCGTCCTCATCGCCGTCTTCGGGGCCGTGTTCTCCCCGCCGGACCCGTTCACACAGGTCATGTGGGCGATGCCGATGATCACCCTCTACGTCTTTAGTCTCGGTCTCTCGAAGGTCGTCTCCAACGTTCGCCGACGCGGGGCGGCGAACTCCGAGGGAACGGGGACCGACCACGTCAAGCGGCGCCTCCTCCAGTTCGGCGGCGCTCTCGCTGCCATCGCGGCCGTCGTCGCCGCCGCCGTCAACCAGGGCGCGTTCGACTACCTCCACGCGTCGGTCTTCCCTGCCATGCCTGACCTAATTCGGCCGACGGGACCGCTCGGCCTCGAGCAAACGGCGAACACGCACGGCCTCGCCGGCGATATCGCGGTCGGGATGATCATCGCCGCTGCCGTCGGCTTCGTCGTCCTGCTTGGCTACACGATTCGTGTCCTCCAGGGCCCGGTCTATCCGCGCGAAGACGACATTCGGCGTGCCGACACCCACGAGGACGTCGACTTCGAGACGCTTGCGGCCGAGGACATCGCCGACATCCCGACACCGGTCTTCCAGAATATGAGCGAAGAGCAAGCGCTCGAGTACTCCCGAGAGGCGATGTACGACGACGACCGGGAGAAGGCCCAGGCCATCCTCGATCGGTTCGACTCGCTCGACGCCGCCGGTGAAAGCGGTGACGGCACGGCGACAGGGAACGCCGGCGGCGATACGGCAACCGGCGAGACCGGTGCGGACGAAAATCTGCTCGCGAGCACCGCTGCCGGCATGCTCGATCCCTTTACCGACGACGAGACGACGGAAGACGACATCGGCGGCTACGGCTACGACATTGCCTTCATCCTCAGCAGTCTCACCTCGAAGATGTTCTACATCGTCGGCCTGTTCATGCTCGTCGCGGGTGGCACCTTCTTCTGGCTCTACTCGGGCGGGCTCCGGGAGGTCTTCGCCCTGTTCCTCGATCGGGTTCCCCAAGACGTCCTCGCGAAAGTCGCCGTCCGCAACGACGTCGATCCGAGTGGAATGACCCTCCAGCAACTCATCAACGAGATGGACATCGTCGTCGCGTTGCACCCAGTCGAGGTGCTTATCTTCGAGGTGAAAGTGAGCACGCTACTCGCCGCCGTCGCCGTGTTGCCGATGATCCTGTACTTCGTCTGGCCGGCCGCCAAAGAACGCGGGCTGGTCTACGGCGACCGCCGCACGTTCGTCGTCTGGGGTGGCTCCCTGATCGTTGGCTTCGCCGTCGGCACCTATCTCGGGTTCTTCTGGGTCGCACCGTCGATCATCTCGTATCTGGTCTCCGATGCGATCAGCAACGGGATGGTCATCTCCTACCGGATCAAGAACTTCTTCTGGCTCGTGATCTTCACGACCGTCGGGATCGGCTTCCTGCTGAACATCATCGTCACGATGGCGCTGTTCCACGTCGGCGGGATCGTCAGCTACCGCTCGATGCTCGAGCGCTGGCGGCCGGTCGTCGTTGGTATCTTCGTCCTCGCCGCCTTTGCCAGCCCGGAGGGCGTGCTCACGATGTTCATGGTTGCCTTCCCGATCGCGCTCACGTACCTGCTCGGCCTCGCAGTCCTCTACGTGCTGACCGGCGGTGGCCGGCTGTTCGGCGGTGGCGGCGGGTCTGCAGCCGACCCCGACGCCGAGGACGTCGAGATGGCGACCGCGGAGTGACGATCCGACACGCGACCAACTACCCTTAAGTCCGGACCGTGCGAACGTGTTTCCAGACTGATGCCCAAGATCAGCGTCGAAATCCCACAGGAACTCCTCGATGATCTAGACGATCACGTCGGCGACGACGGGAAGTTCGTCAACCGTAGCGACGCGATTCGGTCCTCGATCCGCAAGAACCTAGATATCTTAGACGAGATCGACAAGCGCCACGATCGCCTCGAGAACCAGGAATAATTAGTCGCGCTCGAGACGCTGTGCGAACCCGAAGTTCGGTTTCATATCCTCGACGCGGACGGCGACTGTCTCGCCGGCCTCGGTCCCCGGGACGAACAGCCGGTAGCCCTCGACCGACGCGATGCCGTCACCTTCGCTGCCGACGTCGACGATCTCGACCTCGAGTTCGTCGCCCGGCCGCACCGGCGCGGTGAGCCGCCCCTTGCCGATGAGATAGATTTCGGAGGACTCGTCACGGCTCGCTTTGGGAGACGTTGCACGGACGTACTGGAACTCCTCTTCGACGTCGGCCCGGAAGTCGTCGACGTCCGGTCCTTCGAAGACCTTCACGACGAAGTCCCCGCCACTGTCCAGCAGTTCGAGGGACGTCTCGAAGGCCTGCCGTGCGAGATGGAGCGAGCGAGCCTGGTCGAGCGAGTACTCGCCGGACATGTTAGGTGCCATGTCCGAAATCACGGCATCAACCGAGCCATCGGCAGCATCGATCACGCGGTTGCGCGTTTTTGCCTCGGTCATGTCCCCGCGGAGCGTCTCGACGTTGTCGTGGTCCTCGAAGTCCTTGATCCGCTGGAAGTCGACGCCGATCACGTTCCCCTGCGGGCCGACCTCCTCGGCAGCAACCTCGAGCCAGCCACCCGGTGCAGCCCCGAGGTCGACGACCGTCTCGCCGCGGTCGAGGACATGCTCGAGGTTGTCGAGTTGTTTGAGTTTGTAGGCCGCTCGAGAGCGGTAGCCTTCCTGTTTCGCTTTATTGTAGTAGTGATCTTTTCCTGCCATCGCAATGTCACTCAGTTACCCCCAGTAGAGGGTCGAGACGGATAGGTGGCGCGACTCGTCGGTTCGACGGTCGCGGTTCCCAATCGGGACACCCGCGTCTCACCCGTCTCGAGAGAGATTGACAGTGATATCGCGGCCGTGCGCAAAGGGTGGCTTTTTATGGCAACCGTCCGTACGCCGAGCTATATGTTCAAGGCCATCGTGAGCGCCGAAACGCTCACCAGCGCGCTTGACTCGGTCAGCGTGTTGGTCGACGAGTGCAAGATCCACCTTGAGGCGGACGGCCTCGAAATCCGGGCCGTCGACCCCGCGAACGTCGGGATGGTCGACCTCTCGCTCGATTCGGCTGCGTTCGAGTCCTACGAAGCAGACGGCGGGCTGATCGGCGTCGACCTCTCGCGGCTGGAAGACATCGCCGGCATGGCCGACTCCGGCCAGCTCATCCAGCTCGAACTCGACGAGGAGACCCGCAAGCTCCACATTCAGATCGACGGGCTCGAGTATACGCTCGCGCTCATCGATCCCGACTCGATCCGTCAGGAACCGGACATTCCGGACCTCGACCTGCCCGCAGAGGTCGTCCTCGAGGGCAAAGATGTCAACCGCTCCGTGAAGGCAGCCGACATGGTCTCGGATCACATCGCGCTGGGCGTCAACGAGGGCGAGGAGTTCTTCTACGTCGATGCGGAGGGCGACACCGACGACGTCCACCTCGAGCTCACGCAGGAGGACCTGATCGATCTGCAGGTCGGTCCCGCTCACTCGCTGTTCTCGCTTGACTACCTCAAGGACATGAACAAGGCGATCCCCTCGAATACCGAGGTCACACTCGATCTCGGCGAGGAGTTCCCCGTCAAGATCTACTTCGGCTTCGCGGAGGGACAGGGACAAGTGACCTACATGCTCGCGCCGCGGATCCAGAGCGACTGAACGGCCGTCGTCAACTGTTCTGCCGGCCTGCTCTGATACTTAAAACGTCGATATGGACAGGGGAGTGGCTACTCTGTGACGTCCCCTCCAGTGTGCTATGCCCTCCCCGAACGATCCAGCGGACGAGCCGACAGAAGAGTACGTCACGGCGTTCGATCCAGCCGATGGTCGGCCAAGCGAGGCTGTGATCACTGCGGTCGCCACACGGCTCGAGCGGGACCCGACCGAACTGTCGCCGCTGTACGATGCCGTCGATCCGGGTGCGCTCAACGAGTTGGTCGAACACGCACACAGAAAAACCAGCGACAGCGTCCATCTGGTGTGGTTCACCTACGAGGGGTTCTCGATTGGCGTCCGAAGCGACGGCCAAATTCAGATCGAAGACGCCACCGCGGCCAGTTGACCGGGTCGTTTGCATCGCCAGCGATCCCGCCCGCGTGGCTTAGTCCTGTGCGTCGAGAAACTCCAGCAAGTGCTCGCTGACCAGCTCGTCGTCCTCGATGAAGAAAAGATGCGAGCCACCCTCGATCAGTTCCAGCCGACTGTTGGGTAATTTCTCCTCGAGCAACCGCGCGTTCTCGGCGGGAACAACCTGGTCGTCGGTCCCATGAAGGATCAGCGTTGGCACACGGACACGTTCAAGGCGGTCGCTGACGTCGAAGCTCTGGACGGCAGCGGCCTGAGCCTCGCGGGCTGGCTCGTCGGCATCTTGCTCGAGACGCCACTCGATGATCTGATCCATCAGATGTGGGTTCCGGTTGGTAAAGCGCTCGGTGAACGCGGGACGCATGCGGTGGCGGATCGTCCCCCGCTCGCCTGCCCCGTCGGGCGTCTCGAACATGTGTTCCTGCGTTTCCTCGGGCACCGGCGCGGCGTCGGGCCCGCCATGGGACGTACAACACAGCGTCAGCGACTTCGCCCGGGTGTACTCGACGGCGTAACGCTGGGCGATCATCCCGCCCATGCTCGCGCCGACGAGATGGGCGTTGTAGATCCCTGCATCGTCGAGGACGGCCTCGAGATCGGCCGCGAGCCCGTCCATCGAATAGCCCGCCAGTTTGAGCAAGACGAGTCCGCGGAGCAGCCCCGGCAGCCGCGGGACGAGCGGCGGTAAGCCGACATCGGAGCGGCCAGTTCCCCGGTTATCGGGCGCGATCACGTCGTAGCGATCGGTGACAGCCTCGCGTTGCCACCGCCACATCCACCGCCCGAATCCCAGCCCCTGAACGAAGACGACGGGCGCGGTTCCGTCGCCGTCACCCTCATCGCGCTCGTAGTAGATCGACACACCATCTCTCGTCGCATGTGGCATACTCGCAGTGATGTGTCGAACGCTCTTGAAATCGATCCTCGAGCGCGGCGCTTGCGTCATCGAATCGAGGGGCTGAGTATAAAACGCGATTACGATAATCAGCGCGCTTATCCCGCCGGAGTAATTTCGTTTTACCGATGCAGCGACTCCACGCCCGGTATCCGTTTCTCGCAGCCGCTCGCGAGTCCGTCGCGACGGAAGCGGTCGATCTCGCGACCGTCGTCGAGCAAGACCGGGCGGTCGTCGACCGCGCACGCCAACGCGTAATTACCGCACTCGAGGACGGAACTGTCGGCGAGCCAGCCCACGAACCTCGCGTCGAGTTGCTCTCCTATCCCGTCGCGCGAGTGCTCGTCTCGCTGGTCGGCGAGCGTGTGCTCGTCCGCAAGTACGCCCGCGGAGAGGCCGCGACGGCCTACGACCGCTTTACCGCCGACATGGCCGACACGACCGAACTCAAAAGCGTCTCGTCGACGGGGCTCGAGCTCCCAGAGCTGTTAGCCGAATTCAACCTGCAAGACGAGATCCGCGAGACGCCAGCCGGCGACGGCTACCGCATCGACGTCGGCACCTACCTGCCGCTGGCCGAAGACATGTGGGAAGACGAGTGGCGGCTCGTCAATCGACCGCTGGACAGCGGCGAGGTGCCCGTCGACGAAGACGAACTCCTCGCGCTGCTCCGGGAGGCGATCCGGGGCCGGATCGAGGATGGGCTGCCTTTCGAGGTGCCCGAGACGATCGCGAGCGCGCTCGAGGACGACGCCGACGAGATCCGTGCGATACTGGCAGACCTCGATCTGACGCAGGACATCGACACCGTCGTTCCCGACCTCTTCCCGCCGTGTATGAAGGCGTTGCTCGATCAGGTCCAGAAGGGCGAACACCTGCCCCATCACTCCCGCTTTGCGATCACCGCCTTCCTGACGAGTATCGGGATGTCGACCGACGAGATCGTCGACCTCTACCGGGTCAACTCGTCGTTCGGCGAGGAGATGACGCGCTATCAGACCGACCACATCCGCGGCGATAGCTCGCCGACGGAATACTCGGCACCGGCCTGTTCGACGATGCAGTCCTACGGCGACTGCGTGAACAAAGACGACCTCTGCGAGCGGATTCCGCATCCAATGGCCTACTACGAAAAGCGACTCGAGGAGGCAGAAGACGAGGAGCTCGAGGACTGGCGGGAAGACGAGCAGCCGGCGAGCGGGGACTGAGACGGACGCCTGTCAGTCAGTGCCGGCACACCCGCATGCGGTCGTGGGTGCACCGAGAACCAGTGACAGCAGACCGTCTGAGACGGCACCAGTTCTGGCGGCTCCGAGTTCTGTTCTGGGTCAATTATGGGTTCAGCGGGTAGACTGGGAGAAACGAGACGGTGGCGTGTCTTATACTGCCGGACAAAACGGTTCAGCCCTCGATCGCACCCAAGACGCTGTCGCCGACGGCGACAGCCGTCAGGACGCGATCGAGTAGTCACTGACGTTTGTCCGGTAGTATTAGGCACTGACGTTGCCGTCAGAATTGTTCAGCATATAAGCCAGAGCGACCCCGACTGCTGTCATCAGCAGGATGAACCCGACGATTACCCAGACGAGCATCTGACCGCCCTGGGGCGAGAGCGTGCTGTTTGCTGCGCCGTAGGACGATCCGATAGCGAACATCGCCGCCAGCATCAGAAAGACGGCACCGACGGAGACGACGATTTCGATGAGCGATTCGCGTTCGACCATTGCGTGAGCGATTTCGCCGGCCCCGTCAAAAGCGCTTCGAAGGGGTTCTCGGACGGCGATCGGGCGATACTACCCCGCGTTCCGTCGTCGGTCGCGTATAAACGACGGACATGGGCATGCAGGCACGGTGGTTATGACCGTCGGATTCCTATGAACGTCGAATAGCCAGCCGACCAGCGATTCCAGTCCGACGCATCCATGAAAACAATAGCGTCACCGAAAGCACCGCTTCCAGTCCCACGCACAGCCCATCTCCCGGAGCGATCGCGCCGGGCACACACCGAGCCGATGTCGGTGTTGCCACTCGGCGACGGCCTCTACGAGGTCGAATCCGCGAGCGACCACACCTATCTCGTCGATCTCGAGGCAGGCCGGTGTACCTGCCCGGATCACGTCTTCCGCAAGACTCGATGTAAACACATTCGCCGGGTCGCACTCGAGATCACGGCCGGGCGGACGCCGCCGCCGGGCGAGATCGCGGTCGACTGTCACGACTGTGGCGAGCCGGTCTTCGTCGACGAGGACGCGGCCGCGCCGTTTTACTGCGACGACCATACGATCTCTCCGGGCGACACCGTCGTCGACCGGGAGACCGGCGACCGGCTCACGGTCGTCGATGTCTCGGAGCTGCGGGCTGACGCCGTCAACATCGGGGCCGCAGACTGTACCGTCGCCGAGTACAGGACGAACGAGGACTACGATCCGGACGTGCCCGTCGTGGGCGCGGTCTATCCACACGTCACCGTCGCATCCAACGGCGTCGTTCCCGCGTCGCTGAAGGTCTACGTCTTTCCGCGAACGCGCCTCGAGAAGGTCTAACAGCTCCCTGAGACCGATTTCCAGCGAGCGCTACTCGAGCAGTTCCGCGGCTTCCTCGACGTCCATTACACCCTGTTCGACGGCGTTGAGCACACGCAGGATCTCCTCGTCCGGGCCGTCGTCGACACTGCCATCGGTAGCAGCTTCCGCCAGCGTGACCTTCTCAGACTGGCCGGTGAACTCGGGGAAGTCAGTCCCCTCGGCCAGGGCCGTCTCCTTTTTAACCCGGTAGTTGCCGCCGTCGGTCACGTAGAGGTCGCCGGGGTGGAAGAAGTACCAGTCCTCGCGGTCGAATCGGACGCCGATCCGAGGTTTCGCACCGAAGTTCTGTGCGAAGTAGATGAGCGCTTCGACCTCCTCGCCGGTGAGATAGATGGGGTCGCCGGCGCTCGATTTCGCCTCGATAGCGTAGAACTGCTCGCCGTCGCCGGCGAGGACGTCGGGGAGTTCGCGGTCGGTCGCAGCGCCGCTGGCGGGCGCACGCATCACCGCGAAGCCGGCCTCGTCGAGTTCGTTGACGAGTTCGCGTTCGCGGCGGTCGCCCTTCGCGTGGGACATACAGGCCTCTCACCTGCGAGCAGTAATAAAAGACCGGACGACGGGGCGATCAGGTAGGGTGGCGGCTACAGCGGGACCGTCGCCGCGAAGTCGACCAACAGCGACGTCGACGGCTCGGCTCCCTCGAGGTCGTACTCGAGGGCGAGATAGAGCAGGCCGAACTGGATGGCGTTGAACGCGGCGTGGGCGGCGATCGGGACGACGAGGTTGTCAGTTTTCGCATACAGCAGGCCGAAGATGATCGACCCCCCGAAGACGACCATGACCGGAACGAGAGTCGCAAGCAGCGAGTCAGAGAAGAACGCATACGACATGATGTGGATCAGCGCGAAGATCGCGCTGGCGACGACGACCGCGGTGAGACGGTCGAACGCCGCGTAAAGCCGTTTCTGGACGACGTTTCGAAAGAGGAACTCCTCAGCGGGTGCGTTGAAAAAGAAGACGATCCCGATCATGATCAGGACCATCGTCTGATCGCCCCCGATGTAGGTCGCGACCTGGTTCTCCGCGGACGGCAAGGCAAGGACCTGCACGACCAGGCTGACGAAGATGTAAAACACGAAGCTCCCAAGGACACCGGCGAGGACGTAGAGCCAGCCGCGTTTCGTCGGCAGTCGAAGGTCGACGTACGACCACCCGCGACCGGTCGCGGCGAGATACAGCGCGCCGGCGAGGACGAAGCCGAGGAAGTTCAAGATCAGCAGTGCCGTTCGGCTCACGAGCGAGGCGTCCGTCGGTGCCGTTATCAGCGCCGGATCGAGCACGAACGCCGGGAGAACCGTAAACTGGCTGGCGAGGATCCCGAACGCTGCCAGCCCGATCGCGACGAGCGTCGACCGAACTGGACCATCGCGACGACGTGAGGGCGTTTCCATAACAGGAGCTAGGGCGACTGGGCCCTTGGGCGTTCCTCTCTCCGAAACGGCCCGTCCGGAGAGCCGGTACGTAGCCGATCAGTCCGCGAGGACCGGTCCTCCTTCCTCGAACAGCTGTGTCAACAGCCGTTGCTGACCGATTCGCAGGTGGCGGTTGACCGTCGGCTGTGTCACCTCGAGCAACGCGGCGACCTCCTCACCGGTGCTCTCGCGGGGCCACTCGAAGAAGCCGGCGAAGTAGGCCGTCCGGAGCACCTCGAGCTGGCGGTTGGTCAGCGCGTCGAGCAGCGAGGTGACGTATTCGTGTCGCGTGCGCATCGATCGTTCGACGTGCTGGCTGGCCTGCAGTTCGACGGTCGGATACGCCTCACGGAGCATCTCGACGAACTCGCGGACGTCGGTTCCCGTCGGGACATCGACGGTGACCTCGATCCCTGCCGTGTCGGCGTGCATCGAGCGCGGACTGCCGCCGTGGCGGACCAGCCGCGAGGCGATCGTCTCGCCGGCGATGGTCGCCTCGAACCGGCAGTCGCCGTCGGAATCGGTAATGAGCCGGAAGTCGGTCACCGAGACGAACTCGTCGAGCACCGCCTGCACCTCGTCGGCAGCGGCACCGCTGGTCTCGAAAAACAGCAGCGTCTCGTCGCCAGAGTGCGTCCCCAGCCCCGAATAATCGACGGTCGCACCGGTCTTCGCCGCGATCCGAGACAGGGGATCGTCCGTGCCCTCGAGGCGGAGGGTCAACTCGAGCACCCGTTCGGCGTGTAACGCCTCGCGCGTTTCGACGGCGTTGATCGCGTTCGCGATCCCGTCGCCGAGTTCGGTTATGACGGTCTGTTCGAGGTCGGCGAAGGCATCCGGTTCGTCCGCATACAGCGTGAGGACGCCATACGAGTACTCCGCATGCGAGAGCGGGACGCTGATGACCGACTGGAAGCCGCGATCCAGCGCCGGGCGTCGCCAGGCCTCGCTCTGGAGTCCCTCGACGACGTTCGAGACGACCGTCGGCGTCTCGTTGCGAGCGGTCTGAGCCGCTGGCTCGGCCGACGCGTCGTATGCAAGCGGGGCGTCGTCCAGGTATTCTTGACCCGATCCAGCCCAGGCGCGGGGCTCGATTCGCGTGCCGCTGGCGTCGGGCTGGCCGATCCACGCAAAGGCGATGTCATCGGCTTCGATCAGCCGCTCGGGGACGGTCCGCTCGATCTCCGCGCGGCTGTCGGCACCGATCAGCGACTGGTCGATCCGTCTGATGAGTTCGGTGATCGAGATCTGCCGGCTGAGCTGCCGGTTCTGTTCCTCGAGTTGAGTCTCGCGCTCGCGGAGGCTGGCCTCGCTCTCGAGGCGGTCGAAGGCGGCTTCGGTCGTCGCGACCAGCGTCTCGATCAGCCGCCGGGCGTCGACGTCGATCGATTCGCCGTCGGACGCGACCGCGAAGACGCCGTGATCGCCGATCGGGACGATGACGCCGCTCTCGACGCCTGGACCGAAGATTCGTGACTGGTCGAAGGACGCGGGGTCGTCGACGACCATCCCCGTCCCCGTGACGTAGGCGTTCCAGAGGGCAGCATCGGTGTCGCCGACGGCGACCGACGCCGTGCCGTCACAGAGGCGTGCGAACGCGTCGGTATAAGCGATCGGCTCGAACCGGTTCACGTCGGCATCGAGGTGATACACTGCAACGCCTGCGGCCTCGAGGATGTCATCGGCCGTCTCGACGACCAGCGCCGCGACCTCGTCTTCGCTGTCGGTACTGAGTAAGTCGCGTGCAGCGCCGTGGAGCGACTCGAGGGCGAGTTCGTGCTCCTTGCGGCGGGTGATGTCGTTGTTGATCCCGACCATTCGTGGGCCCGCGTCGTCGTCGACGACCCGCCCCCGGGCCCCGACCCAGATCCAGCTTCCGTCCTCGTGTTGGAGCCGAAACTCCGTCTGGAACAGCTCGTTGTTCTCGATCGCCTGAGTGACCTCGTCTTCGACGCGAGCCACGTCATCTGGGTGGACACGCTGTGTGAACGCATCGAACGTCCCCCCGAACGACCCCGGTTCGAGCCCGAGCAGCCGCTCGTACGTCTCGTTCCAAATGACCTTGTCGGTGTCTAGATCCCACTCCCAGACGGCTGTGTTCGTCCCCTCGAGTGTGAGTTCGAGACGGCGTTTCGTCTCGCGAAGATCGCGTTCACGCTCTTTGCGTTCCGTGATGTCGCGACTGATCGCCAGATACTGGTTTTGATTCTCGAGATCGAGACAGATGAGGTGGACCTCGACAGGGAACGTCGAGCCGTCGTGACAGTGGTACTGACCCTCGAACTTTCGACGGTCGCCGACCGACAGGTCCTCGAGCATGGTAAACACCTCGGCTTCGCTGAATAGTGCGTCGTGTTCCCAGATCTTCGTGCCAAGTAGCTTGTCTTCGGTGTAGCCGAGCGCGTCAGCAAGCCGCCGATTGGCGTCGACGATCGTTCCCTCGGTATCGAGCACGTTGATCATGTCGGGGGAGTTCTCGAACAGCGCCTCGAGTCGGGCGCTCGTCGTTTCCAGGCGGCGCTCGCGTTCCTTGCGCTCGGTGATGTCACGGATGACGCCGGCGGTCCCGGTGAACTCGCCGTCGTCCATCGGCAACAGCGCCATGTGGTTTTCGACGTCGATCAGCTCGCCGTCGACGGTCTCGAGGACCATCTCGAACGTCTGTGACGGTTCGTTTTTGCTGAGCAGTTCCCGAATCCGATCCTGTGCCGTCTCGATGTCCTCGGCAGCCATCACCGTCGAGACGTGTTCGCCGATCAACTCATCTGGCTCGTAGCCGATGATCTGTGTCAGTGCGTCGTTGACGAACTGGAAGTTCCCGTCCGCATCGATCGTATACACCACCTCATCGAGCGCCTGAATGATCGTCTCGGCGCGCTCGAATTCGCGTTCGCGCTCCTTGCGCGTGGTAATATCTTGGGCCGCGCCGCGGAGTGCGACGATCTCACCGTCATCTCGGACGGGCGCACCGATACTGCGGATCCAGCGGCGGTTCCCATCCGCTGTGATAATCTGGTTTTCGATATCGTACGCCTCACCGTCCTCGAGTGCGCGGTCGATCACCGTGCGGAGTCGTGACCGATCTTCCGGCGCAATATAGTCGAATACCCGATCGAGATCGAGTTCCTGATCGGATGCGAGTTCAAAGATACTGTAGACCTCGTCAGTCCATCGAACGTCGGCGGAATCGTCGGTCACGTCGAGTTCCCACGCACCGACGTTCGCCAGCCGCTGGGACTGCTCTAACAGATGCGTCGTCCGCTCGAGGTGGGCTTCGCGTTTGCGAAGCCGGCGCTCTTTCGCCTTGCGCTCGGAGATATCTCGACCGATACCGACCTCGACGGGGTTACCGTCGGGATCGTCAAGCACCGACGCGACGAACTCGTAGGGAATCCGATCGCCCGATTTCGTCTGCAGCGCCGCTTCAACGTGTGTCTCGCCCGTCTCGAAGGCCTCGGTGATCGAATCGCGGATCACGTCCCGATCGTCCTCGTCGAAGAACTCGAGAGCGTGCATGTCGTCGATTTCGGCGTCCGAATACCCCGATACCTCGACCAGCGTCTCGTTCCAGCGCTGGAGGTCGCCGTCCTCGTCGAGGACGTAAAACACGTCGTCTAACGCGTCGATAACGTCGGTGGTGAACTGCTCGTAGCGCTCGAGTCGCCGCTGTCTCTCTACGCGGTCGCTGACGTCGCGACCGACGCCGGCGATGACCTGCTCGCCTGACGGGTTCTCGAGGGTCGACGCGACGAACTCGTAGGGGATCTGCTCGCCGTCGCTGGTCACGATCGGAACGTCGATACGTGTAGACCCGGTCTCGAGGACCTCGTCAATCGAGTTCGTAATCCGGTCGTGGTCTGCCTCGTCGAAAAACTCCAGCGCATGCATCGACTCGATGTCGGCATCGGTATACCCCGTGGTCTCGCAGAGACTCTCGTTCCACTGGCGTACCGTGCCGTCCTCGTCGAGGAGATAGACGACATCGTCGACCGCGTCCAGCATATCGTCGGTAAACGCCTGTGCCCGCTCGAGACGGCGCTCCCGTTCCCGAATCCGCTCGACGTAAGTGCGGCGTTCGAACGTCTGGCTCACCCAGCGAGCGATCAGTTCCACGAACGACGTTTCGGCGGGCGTAAACGGTCGCTCTCGGGGCTCGCGGTCCAGAAAACAAATCGTTCCGCAGTGGTCGCCCTCGACGGTGATCCGACCACCGAGACGACAGTTGACATCGAGTTCGTCGGCAATCGGATGGTCGTCCCACTCGACCGCACTGGCGTCAGTGGCCCCCTGAACCTCGGCCGACTCGAACAGGTCGTGACAGGAGACCACCGAGAGATCCAGCACCGTCCCCTCGAGATCGGCACCGTGTCCGACGGCCGTCTCGATCTCGTATCGGTCGGCCGACTCGTCGATTCGGGAGACGAACCCGGTCTCGAGACCGAGCCGCTCACAGCCCAACTCGAGCAGGCGACGGATCTTCGTCTCGTCATCCGTGTTCGGATCGGACGTGATCCGGTACAGTTCCTGCCGATACCGTTCGCTCTCGGCGCGTCGCCGTTCGCGGTCACACACCGCGGCCGTCAAGTCGGTGACGGTCTCGGAGAGCCGTCCGAGTTCGTCGTCTCGATCGATCGTAACGTCGATCGGGCCGTCGACGGCCGGCGGTTGTACAGACTGTTCGGACTCGGAGCGTGCAGACTCGTCCTCGAGTCGCGAGGTGAACTGCCGAAGCGCGTCGGTGAGCCGCTCGAGGTCGTTCGTCCGATCGGAGCCGCTTCGTGCGGCAAGACCCACGACGAGCAGTCCGGGTCCCGTCTGCGTGCCAACGCCGTGAAATCCGGAGATCAAGAGGCCAGCGACGATCCAGACTGCAACACCGATCACGCCGAGCAAAACCGCACGCGACCGCCTCGTGTCGGCCGCGAACAGTCCGCTCTGAACCGCAGTCCAGTCCATGGTACGCCTATGGAATGACTGACAATGATATGAGCGGTTTATTTCACCCCCATCTCAATATCATCATTACAGTGCTGGCAGAGTACAAACCGTTGGGGCCGCAGTGTCGGCGGGTTTTGGACGTCCACCACACGCTCCGGCCACAATATGGAGTGAACAGCGGGTAAACGACGCCGATCTTCGAGACGCTATACACGTAGTGTTGGGGCAGCAGCGAAATTACGTGTATAACAGGCAAGCCGATACCGACGGATCGTATTAGTCAAGCCAAGATGTCCGGAGCCACACTCGATTATCACAACGATTCGATCAGTCTGCGCGTCGTCGAAGCCCTCGCAGACGCGACAGACACCGCCCCGAGCGAACTCGACCCGCTGTACAATACCGTCGATCCCGAGGCACTCGATCGACTGTTCCAACCCGACTCGAGCGACGACATCCGCGTCACGTTCGAGTACGGCGACGCACGCGTCGAGGTTCGAGGCGACGGCACCATCGTGGTCGATGGAACCGTCCATGACAGCCGATAAGCCGCGAGTCGAGTCGACCGGCCCCAGTCGAGTCCGGCAGGAGACGACTGCTGGAAACAGCGCCGCTCCCGTCTCGCCGGACGCGTCGAGCGACCCGCGACCGGAGGTGATCTGAATGCTCGTCCCACCAGCGGCAGGGATCGAACCATCCGTTCGAAGGCAGCCGACACAGCGTACCCTCCTCGTCGTCGATCAGGAACGCGACCGCGACCACATCGAACGCGCGTTCGACGACGAACCAGTGGTCATCGAGACGGCCGCCACGCTCGCGGCCGCACGGGCCAGCGTCAACGAGATCGACTGTCTCCTCGTCCCGGCAACTGTGACGGACGACGACAGCGACATGACCAGCGATGACGCGGCCGCCACCGACAGGTCGGGCGAGCACGTCGGATGGCTCGAGACAGTCAAAACCGACACGCCGGCGCTCCCAATCGTCATCCTCGCTGCTGAGGTCACGCCCACTCTCATGCGCGCGGTCCGGGCGTACGAGTGGACCGCCGTGGTCGGCCGCGACGAACCACGCGAGCGACTCGTGACCTGCATCACCGACCTCCTCGAGCGGCACCGACTGACAGCCCTTTCGAAGCGGTCGCTTGCGAGCGTCGAACTCACTGGCGACGCGGTCGCGCTCGTCGATCCCACCGACGGAATCCAGTTTGCGAGCCGCTCGCTTCGGATGCAATTCGGTGCCGACGGCGACGAGCTCGTCGGCACCCCGTGGCAAGAACTGTTTACCGACGACGCCGTTTCCCACCTCGAGTCAGTGGCATTGCCGACCGTCGCGGAGGGATGGCGGTGGACCGGCACCTGCACCGGTCAACGACGGACGGGTGTGACGTTCCCGGTCCGAGTTCGGCTCGGCGGCCTCGAGGACGGCAGTCTGGTGTTCGTCATCACCGAGGCCGACGCTAGCGCTTCTGGACACGAAGACTGAGCACGTGACGCTCGTCTTTCGTCCGCTCGGTCCGCGATGCGCTGCTAGTAACTCAAAATCGAGACGATCCGACGAGATTCGACCCGTCCGACGTTATGTTCCGTGATCCCAGCTACCCATATAGTCGCGCTGGGTCTCGGTCAGCGAGTCGAAGTCGACGCCTTCTGCCTCGAGTTTGATCTCGGCGATCTCTTTGTCGAGTTCGTCGGGCACGTCGTGGACGCCGGCGTCGTAGGCATCACCGTTCTCGAGTAGCTCACGGACACAGACGGCCTGGATACCAAAGGACTGGTCCATGACCTCGACGGGGTGGCCAAGCGAGACGGGCGCAGCGAGGTTGACAAGGCGGCCCTCGGCAATGACGTTCAGCCGGCGGCCATCTGCGAGTTCGTAGGCCTCGACGCCGTCGCGAGCCTCGTAGCGGTCGGCCGCGAGGTCATCGAGCGCGTCGAGGTCGATCTCGATGTCGAAGTGGCCCGCGTTGGCGAGTAAGACGCCGTCTTGCATCTTCTCGAAGTGCTCTTCGACGATGACGTCGCGGTTGCCGGTCGTCGTCAGGAAGACGTCACCGATTTCGGCGGCCTCGTCCATCGGCATCACGTCGTAGCCCTCCATGTGGGCCTCGAGCGCACGGCGGGGCTCGACTTCGGTGACGATGACGTTCGCGTTCTGGCCCGCTGCCTTCTTCGCGACGCCCTTGCCACAGTAGCCGTAGCCGGCGACGACGACGTTCTTGCCGGCCCACGAGAGGTTTGTCGTCATGGCGATGGAAGCCAGCGAGGACTCGCCGGTACCGTGGACGTTGTCGAACAGCCGTTTCATCGGCGTGTCGTTGACCGCAAAGACGGGGTACTCGAGTGCGCCGTCGTCGTCCATCGCACGCAGGCGGTGGACGCCGGTGGTGGTCTCTTCTGCGCCGCCGATAATGCCGTCGATCAGTTCGGGGTAATCCTCGTGGATCGCCGCGACGAGGTCCATCCCGTCGTCGACGGTGATCGTCGGCTCGTGGGCGATGACGGCCTCGATGGCGTCGTAGTATTCGTCATCGTCGACGCCGCGTTTGGCGTAGCTGGTGATGTTCTCGTGGGTATCCAGCGCCGCCGAGACGTCGTCGTGAGTCGACAGCGGATTACAGCCGGTGACGGCGACCTCCGCGCCGCCCTCCGCGAGCGTCTCGACTAAGATCGCCGTCTTCGCCTCGACGTGCATCGCCATCGCGATCCGCTCGCCCTCGAAGGGCTGGTTCGCGACGAACTCCTCGCGAACGTGCTCGAGAATCGGCATGTGCTGGGCTGCCCAGTCCATCTTCCGGCGTCCCTCCGTGCGAGCGGACTCGAGATCGTCCAGTTGCTCGCTGATCGGGGGATACTCGGTGTCGGTCATGGATCCATTGAGTGGGAGCGGGGCAAAAACGCTACCGAACCGCTCCGGCGACCGATTTCTGACGGCGGTTCGAACGTGACAGGAGAGACGTATCTCTAGCGGAGTCGAAATGAACGGCGAAAACGGTGGGTGAGCCGCGATTACTACGTGCCTGATCGATCGGGGCGGCCACGGTCAGGTGGCGAGCGCCGCGATCGTGGTTCAATACCGGCGATGGCTGACGAACCGCGTGTCAGCGTCAGCCCCTCGAACGCAGGTCGAGAGCGGTATTAGTTCGGACCGGCGTGGCTGGGTGGGCCGCCGTTTCCGTTATTTCCGCCATTGTTTTCGGCGTCCTCGTCGTCGCCGTCGTCTTCATCGTCGCCGTCGTCTTCATCGTCTGCGTCGTCACTCTCGTCTTCGTCATCTGCGTCGTCACTCTCGTCTTCGTCATCTGCGTCGTCACTCTCGTCTTCGTCATCTGCGTCGTCACTCTCGTCTTCATCGTCTGCGTCGTCACTCTCGTCTTCGTCATCTGCGTCGTCACTCTCGTCTTCATCGTCTGCGTCGTCGCTATCAGTCGGCGGGCCAGCGTGTTCTGGTGGCCCTCGTTTGTCGTCATCGTCTTCCTCGACGTCCTCGCTGTCGTCGTCCTCGAGGTCGTCATCAGTCGGCGGGCCAGCGTGTTCCGGTGGCCCTCGTTTGTCGTCATCGTCGTCATCGTCGTCTTCGTCGTCATCATCGTCATCCGGCGGGCCAGCGTGGCTCGGCGGTCCGGCGTGGGCCGGCGCGTTACCTGGGTTGTTTTCGACGACGAAGCCGGCAACTCGCAGTCCGAGCGGCGTGTCGGATTCGTTCTCCTTCTCTTCCTCGACGAAGGAAGAGACCAGGGAGCCGAAGTTCTCGTACTCGGCAGGCTCGAGCGTCGCCGTCGTCTCGGCGGATTTGGTGTCAGTCGTCGCGGTGATGGCGACCTCGACGCTGTCGTTCTCGAACGGCGCGGACAGGCTCACCGTGCCGTTCTCGTCCGTCGTATACGTGCCCTCATCAGTGTAGGACACGTTCTCGTCGACAGTCGAGACGTTGACCGTCGCGTTTGCGACCGCGCTCTCGTTGTCCGTGACCGTCACGGTGACGTCATCGTTGTCCTGCTCAACGGCGACAACGAGGCCGGAGTAGAGCGTCGTCTCCGTCTCAGCGGTGAGCAGTTCACCGGAGACGTTCTCGTACGACGCGGCGACCGTCACGTCAACCGTTTCCGTGGGTTCGGGAAGGACGACCGTACCGTTGGTGTCGGTCTGATATTCGCCCGCGCCATCGTAGGTCGCGTTCTCGTCGACCGGCGTCACGTTGACCGTCGCGTTCGCGACTGCGCTCTCGTTCGACGTGACCGTCACGACGGTGTCGTCAACGGACACGTCCAGCGTTTCTAACCCATCGGGTTCGAGCGTCGCCGTCGTCGTCTCCGTGGCGTTCCCATACGACGCGACGACAGTCACGTTGACAGTCTCGTTGGGTTCAATGAGGTCGAACGTACCATCGGCGTCGGTCGTATAGTTCCCGGCGCCCTTGTATGAGACGTTCTCATCGACCGTCGACACGTTGAGAGTCGCGTTCTCGACTGGACTCTCGTTCGACGTCACCGTTACGAGGGTGTCCTCGACGGATACGTTCAGGTCGTCTATCTCATCGGCCGGTGCATCATTACTGGCTGCCACCGCCGACACTGTTCCCAGCGGGGCGGCCACAGACAGGATCATCGCGGTAGCCAACGCCACCACGAACAATCGGTTTCGTTTCATCTCACTCGAGACATTCTGGTATCCGTGAATAAACCCACCCGGCAGTTCTCGGTGTTTTCGACTCGAGCGAAACAGTATGAGAGACGGTTTAAACGTTTATAACAAAATCTGAGTGTTCAGTTTTCGTTCAGAGACCTGGACTGAACCGGCGTCAACCGTCGGCGCGAGCGGCCAGCGCCTCGGCTGCCTCGTAGTTGGATAGCGATTTGCCGTCAGACCGATTTCGCAGCAGTCTCATGAATGGTCTCTCAATAGTGAACCAAGTGTGTCGCTGGGGATTGGCGGATCGCCGGAATCGATAGATTC